>ENA-OPTX01000268-OPTX01000268.1-human-gut-metagenome-genome-assembly--contig:-NODE-268-length-37179-cov-6.267563_pt1 | contig 37179 bp, 55 predicted proteins | sample MGYA00241465_ERZ501922 | MGnify/ENA primary metagenome ERZ501922 (study PRJEB25962, sample SAMEA2042399) | human gut metagenome | biome: human gut; feature: human-associated habitat; material: faeces...
CAGTAAATTGGTCTTTTCACTTGAGCCATGCCCGCAGGATAAGTCTGATGCCATATAGCGCATACTTTATTTTTAGAGAAAGTGGAAGATGTATATAATTGTTTTTTCTGATTCTTAGCATTCTGTCCCATAATTCATTGAAGGGGATTTCCCGTGAGTGTTGGGTATAGAACAAGAACGAACTTTTTATGTAATCGGCCGACAAAGCACGTAGAATATAGGTGGGGAATGTGGCCGAAAGTGAAGTCATCAGGTCGAATGCATCCATGAAAGTGCACAGTTTGGGGGTGTAGTTTTTTTGCGACAGGTTCATGGCGCTTGATTTTCTTGTGACATAGTGATAATAGGGGGAAGTGGTGTATGCGGCTGATTGGCAGTGGCTCAGGTATTGAAAAATAAAGAGCCTGTCTTCATTATAATAAATATGTTCATTGAATTTTAGGTGATGTTTGTCAATGATTTCTTTATGATATAATTTATCCCATAAGTTTCCTTTGTATTTGTAATGCCTGTCGTTAAACAGGGAGTGAATGGCCTCCCACTGGGTTAATTTGCCGGATTTCACTTCGTTGATGTGGTAAATCGGACGACCATCTTCATTTTCAATGATATATCCGCAAGTAGCCAGACCGGCTTCGTTTGTCCGGATAAGTTGATAAAGAGTGGCTATCATATCCGTTTCTATCCAGTCGTCGCTATCCATGAAAGCTATATATTCTCCTTTTGCGGTTTCCAGTCCTTGGTTTCGTGCATGGCTGACTCCTTGGTTCAGAGTGTGTATTACCTGTATTCGTTGGTCCTTGCAGGCGTATTCGTCACATATTTTCCCGCTTCCGTCCGTACTTCCGTCATTAACCAGCAGTACTTCAATGTCTGTCAGTGTCTGGTTTAAGACGCTGCTGATACACAAAGGCAGGAATTTTTCTGTATTGTATATAGGGATGATGACAGAAACCAACGGCATAACTTATAATTCTGTGAGTTTATAAATAAGATCATTCTTTAGTCGGCGAAGCGTATAAAGCAGGTTGCTCGGATTCTGAAACGTTTCTTCCAAGGGCATGATGACGGGAACATACTTTATCTTTAACCGGTGCCTTATGCAATAGACATTGATCAATCTTTCTGATAAATAGCCCTGTGCGACGTCGCACAACACGATAAAAAGAGAGCCTGTTTCCAAGCCCTCTTGATATTCCTTTTCTATTCAGTTATTTTGCAGTCTGTTTAGCGCTGCTTAGCCCCGCTACCAAAACACCCTGCACAATGGCCGTTAATAACGGCCTGCGCTATCCCTACCGCCATTCTCCCCATCCTTGTCTCTTAACTGCAATAATATTTCCTTAAGTTTCTCCGGTATCGGTATGAACTCTGCCGCATTTTCTAGTAGGCTCAATGCCTCATTGCATATATAGAACATAATCACCACTTCTCTCAGCGGTATCGTTCCGCCAATAAGTTGCTGAATCTTAAAAGAGAGCGCAATAACGATGAACATTAGAGCCTTCTTCAAGATTCCCCTGAATCCAATCTCGGATGACATCCGCTTATTGTAGATACCCTTGAGCCACCCTGTCGCATAATCAAGAATTGCTAGTGTCACGATTGTCTTAAGCATCACGTCCCATCCTCCCATGTGATAGGACAAAAAACCGCCGACGATCCCGCCGGCGATACTAACCCAGTTAAATACCTTGTCCATTTTATTCATTTACCTCACTTCCTTTTGCAAGTTCCGGATTGCCAAGGTTCGTCAATACTGCTTTCACGTCTGCTTTAAGGCACTTCGGCACTTTTTCAAAAGCCAACTTGCCATCTAAAATCCTGTAAGCTAAAAATTCAGCCATAACTCATCACCCCTTTCTATATTGCTAATGTTGTTAATATCAGATCTTCCAGGGCTGCATCCGCAATTTCCTGGCGCTTCTCCACCTCGGTCATTCTCTGGTCAATGCTTTTACCCTCCTTATACATCGTCACGGTGTAGATCATAGCAGGCGCTACTGATATTCCCTGGTAATTTGTATATCCATCATAAACCTTTCCATCATCCGTTATAATCTTCGCCGTCCTCTCTTCGTCGGAAAACAGGGCTACCAGATTTTCGCAGACCTGATTGATCACGCTGATCCGAATACAGTCACCGGCCAAGGCTACTGCCTGAACCTCTAGTTCCTTTCCATCTTTAAAACTAAGTTTCATTTAAGGATCCTCCTTATTTTTTAAAATTATTAAGTTAACTAAATAGAAATTTGGAAGCCACTAAAAATAATCTGTCGTGCTTGCAAGTGCTTGAGTGTGGCTCAAAAATAATTACAACCCCGGACGGGTTATATGTACTTAAGGGTGACCTACCCGAGGGCCGTAATTATGTAGCCCATGTGATTAACGGTGATTATAATGCCAATTCCGCAAAAATCGAAAAAGTAATAATCCAAGACAACAACGTCGTTGTACAGTTTGTGGGTGCGGTCAACAATCCTTTCCGGCTAAATTATGTAATATTTTCAGTCCCCTAATTAATCTATAGTTTAAGATAATGGATACAATAGTTGACTCGTATCGTGGACGATGTCGCGGGATAAAAATACTGAAAATATGCATTATTACTTCCCCACCATTCTGGGGCATAGAAATGAATAGCAGCGGCGTTTCCATCCCCGTTATTGGTAGTGATGACACATTTTGCTGCTTCAAAATTGCTGATAGATGGATCATAGAATTTTAACTTAGACAGCAAGTCCGAAGCCAAAAACAATTGTCTATAATCCGCATTTGCGCCTTGCAATACGCTAGTCCCCATAATCATGATGTAGTGTGGTGTGCATATTCCCGCTTCGCTGCTGTTTCGGCGCTTAAATACAAAATTTCTATTTAGTTCAGTAATATTTGGCGCTTCGCTGAATACTTTTTGCACTTCTACTATGTTTAGCCCGTCAATTATGATCTTGTACATTGGCATGTCCGCTACCGCATCGCCGGACTGTATATCTCCCGTTATGTGGCTCGGTACTGCTGGATTTGATTCTGCTGGTGTCCCCTGGATCGCCACGAATCGCATGAACTCTTTCCCATCGTCCTGGTTTCTCTGATATCTTGCTACGATGAGATCAATTCTTTTCATCCCCTGTGATCCATTCACGATAGTTACAGAGTCATAGGTGTTCTTTTTTATTGACGCCGCACATCCTTGGTGCATGATAACCCCATCCCGGATCTTAATCTCGTTATTAGATGATACCTCTGCTGCCATTTTCATTCCCGTTTGAAGGACATATGATTCTTCCCCAAACGTCCCTATATTTATATCTCGATCCTGCTCGGATCTAACATGCTTGGCTCCGGTGAATCCAGTTATTATTTCCATTACGTCTCTCCTTCCAGTTTGTACTCGATTTTTTCCCTACCGTCCGCAATCGTCCATATTTTCCTTCCAATGGGCTTTTTTATGCTTACCTGTGTTAAATAGTCTCGCCCTCCGACAATATCACCGATATCTATGCTTCCTTCCAGTTTTTCCATTGTCATGTTATATTCCGTACGGTTCTTAAGTCCTTCCAGCTTCTCAATTCCGTTCTTAATCAGGTCATCCTTCTCAGATCCATTGCTATCATAGATTTCTGCTATCTCGTCCGCTCCCCTGTAATGCTGCGTATATCCGACATTATTATTCCCATCAACGTACAGATGCACCACCAGCCGATCCTTCAGATCTCCTTTCCCAAGGCATATCAGATGGTTTACGCCGCGCCGATTATCATCCATCGTGAAATTCATGTTATTGTCGTTTGATAATTCGTACTCCTTCGAGTAGTCTACGATTGGTACCGCCTGTACCATCACGTACCCCACCTCGTTTACGGCTCCATTCCGGTATCGTATGTCCAGCCGGTATCCTACCGACTTTAGCATCTTTACGATTCCCGCATGCAGCGTGCAGTATCTGTCAAACTGGTAGTTCTCCACTCTTACTCCGGTATCCTTGTCAACTCCGTAGAACATCCCTGGAAATTCGGCTTCCACCATTGACTTTATGATGCTGTTTATTTCTCCTGACGCTTTGGCATAGTCCTGCCCCGGTGCCGGAGTAATAATCTTTTTTGCGAGCATTCCCCTCCATGTATATCCATTTACAATGACCGTATTCGCCCTGGTGTCCGTGCTTATCTCTCTTACGATCCCTCCGAATTCGGTATTTGGCGAGAACATCCTGCATCCGTATGTGATATTTCCAGTCCAGTAATATCTCTTAAACTCTACCTCAAAGTCGTTTATGCTGTCCTTCTCATCCTCCCCGACCTCGAAGTCAATGTTCGCTTTTAGCACGTATCCCTCCTCTCTTCCAAGTATGTCTGTTTGGATTAGCTCCATTTTGGCACACTCCTTTCCTTATATACGGTCACATCGAATCCGAAGTCTCCGCTCCACGATACAAGCAGTTCTCCAGGTGGAATTTTCTCAAACACCGAACTTTTCTTCTCCCTTTTTGCAAATATGTTCCGAACGGTTCCGTTCGATAGGTGCTTCGTAACTGTCTTGTCACGGTTCTCTATAATCATGTACTCTTCTGGCTCAAGCGTATCGTATACCTGGTATACATGGCTATTAATCGTTATTCTCGGGTTCGCACATGGTCCATATATTGTCATCTTGAAATTGCTGTTCCTGTAATGGTCTATAATCCAGTGCTGTGATCCTGCGGCTGGCCTAGAATAGTCATACGCATAATCAAAAGGATAGTCCAGGAACTCATACTCCTCACCTTTATGCGCCGAGTCTGGATAAAAACTCTTCGATTGCTCCATTGACCAGAACGGATAAGGGCAGTAGATGTCAACCTTGCAATCCGTCCAGTTATTCCATGTTCCTGATATCTCGTTGCTTAATCCACTGATATAGCAGTCGATATAGTATTCCCCGTAATAGATTCTCCCCGGAGTCGCATTGACAATATCATATTCGAATGCATCCGTCAGTTCGTCAATCATAGCCTTTCGGCTTTCAAGTTTTCCTCGCATCGTAAGCGTGATCGAGTATTTTACAGACTCCTTCGTAAATCCGTACACGCTGTCCCCGAACTGTATCTCCGTAGAATTCTGCTTCCATTCGTACTTGTGGAAATTTCCTGATGTGGCGCGCATCCTGTCTCCGATCAGGCTGTATTCCTTCCCATTCGAGCATACATACCTTACTATCATCTGAATGCCACCCCCATTTCCCGAAATGCTCTTACTGCTTCCCGTTTTCCAATCTGCATATGCAGTTCCTGTGTTCCGCCAGACGAATCTTCCAGTATGCTGATCAGCATATCCAGCCTGCTCAGGATTCCTTGATCCGCTCCTGTCCTGCTGTCTATGCTCAATCTGCTTGCCTCCTGCGCAATGCTGGTTCCAAATGGACTCATGGCTGCATCCTTCAATTCATCTGCCGCGTTTGATACCAGGCTTAGCCCGTCTTCCATCTCGTTCGCAATTCCAAGTACGACCATTCTTCCAACATATCCTCCCCACCGTGATGGAGAATGGATTCCGAAAAACTCCAGGACCTTGTCCTTGAATCCTCCCAGCACTTCCTTTGCGGCATTCCATAACTGGCTTGCCGCATTGCTTATGCCTTTTGCAATTCCGCTTATAACGCTTCTTCCGATCGCTCCCCAGTCCGTCTCGTTAAATGCATTCTTCACGGATCGTATGATTTCCGGTATCTTTCCTACCAGCGTCGGGATTGCCCGTATAAGCCCTGCCCCTAGTTTTCCAATCATTTCGATTCCGGTTTGCAGAATCTGTGGAAGGTTCCTTGAAAATTCCGCAACCATCCTGATCACTATGGTTGCCGCGGCTGATATAATTTGCGGAAGGTTGTTCACGACCCCATTGACAAGACTCAGAATGAGGTTTCCTCCTGCCGATATGATCGTTGGAAGCGCAGATGAGATAGTCCCTATGAACTGTGCTATCACGTTTCCTGCCCCAAGGATCAGAGATGGAAGGTTCAGAAGGATTCCATTTACGAAATGTACGATGAAATTGCTCCCAGATTCCAGCATCAATGGTAGTTGCGTCTCTATTCCCGTCTTTAGGCTTCCGATTATGGATGTCGCCATTTCAAACACCTGTGGCGCATACGTAAGTATTCCATTCCATAATTGTGTGAATATTGTCGCGACTGATGTGAGCAGTTGCGGTCCAGCCGCCGTAATCTGCGTCCCGAGCTGCGGGATCCATTCCGATATCGCCGCCGCCAGTTTCGGCCCCAGCGATTTCACGAATGTGATGATTGCTCCAGGAAGCGCTGTAAGAATGTTCCATACTGCCGGCCATAGATTCCCTACCAGGAATGTTGTGATCGTCTCGGCCAGCGCATTAAGCGATGGCCCTACATCCATTCCAAGCGTGAGTTCTCCAAGCACATTCCTGAATGCCGCTTTCATTGATGCAAATGATCCAGAAATTGTAGAAGCGGACTCTTTTGCCGTCGTCCCGGTTATATCCAATTCTCCTTGTATTACATGAATCGCGCTATACACATCGGACAAATTATTTATGTCATACTTGACACCTGTGATTTTCTGGGCATCTGCAAGCAGACGTTCCATTTCCGTCTTCGTACCACCATAACCTAATTTTAGGTTGTCCAGCATGGTGTAATTCTGCTTCGCGAATCCCTGATAAGCATTCTTAATATCTTCCATGCTGGTTCCCATCTTGTTCGCGTTGTCTGACATGTCCGTCATTGCCATATCCGCAATATCCGCGGCCTTCGCTGTATCGTTTCCCAGGCTGCTAAGGAGGCTTGCGGAGAAGCTTGTGGTCAACTCCATGTACTCATTGGCACTCATGCCGGCTGTTCGGTAAGCTTCTGCAGCATTTGCCTTGACCTTGTCAGCAGAATCCTTGAACAGGGTTTCGATGCCTCCAAGACTCTGCTCTAGGTTTGCACCCTCGCTAATTGTCGATGCCAATGCTTTTCCAATTGCTGCTGTTGCTATTACGCCTTTGATTTTACCTATCAGCTTTCCACCGAACGAACTTCCGGCTACATCTGCCTCTGGATCAATTTCCTTCTGTATCCCCCCGCTTATTCCTTTCGCCGACGGTATGATCTGCACGTATGCCTTTGCGAGTTCTGTCGCCATCTCCTATCCCTCCTTCCCTGCAAGCCTGTTCCATTCGTCCATGAATTCCTGTCCAGAAACGTATGCCATTATGTTCTCATTCCTTGCCTTCTCTTCTCCCATAATGGCCTGTAGGATGGATGCTGGACGCTTCCTTCCCTTTCTTCTATCGGACATCATCCATCCGATCATCCCGATTCTATCCACGATTGATGCAAGCATCATCTGCTCTGGAGTGATCTTCACTCCTGCCATTTCCAGTTTTACCCGTGAGTCGTTCCTCAGCCCACATGATAGTGTTGCTGCCATTCTGCATGGCATCGACCTATAATCATATATCGCATAGGTTTCCGCAAGGTCGCATATGAGCGCATCCTCGTGATGTGCAACCATGTGGGCGAGGATCAGGAGTTTTTTCCCTGGCTGCATCCCGTGAATATGTCCGTAATAGCCTCCGTCATTGCATGCGCGGTCACTCTTCCCCTTTCGTTTCTGAGATGATCCTTCAGTGCGTCCTTCTGCTCCTTTCCCAGAAGCATTTCAACGACATCCGTTACATATTGCGTGTTCCCCTTGTCAATCTCTGACAGTTTCTCCAGCATCTCGTAGTCGTCAAGCGCCTCGTCCTCAATCTCAAACTCGAACCCTGATCTCGTCTTTCCTGTTATCATTACACTGCCTCCTTCTTCTGCAAATATTCATAATGCGTGTTTCCTTCTGAATCCGGCATGGCCGTAATCGTTGTCTCGTATCCAATCGCATCCTCATCCGTATACGTGATATCTCCTACCTCTGTTACCTTGGCTGATGGGACTACGATCCGTTTCAGCACTCCTCCTTTTAGGATCATGTCGAATACCCATGCGCTTTCCTCCATCTCCTTGTTATTCGCTTTTACCTTGATTCCCGTTTCCAGCGTTCCTGATACATTTTTTTCCCCATATACGGCTTTCAGCACCTCTACGTTAAGCGCTTCTATCAGAGTGTACTGAAACGTGTCCTCCTTGCTTGTCTGTAGCGTCAGTACGGTATCCCCTCCCCACGCTTTCTTATTGTCGCTCTCCGGGCTGTTTGAATTTACTATCCCGTCTTCGCTGCAATATCCAAGAGGCTTGAATGCCTCGTCCAACTTCGTAATGGCATCCATCGGAAGCGTACTCCCAATTGGTGCCCTGTAGACCGCTCCTCCGGTCTTGGGTTTCCCTGTGCTTACCTTCATTGCATCTGACATTTTTTACTCCTTTCAATAATGGGTGATGTCAAACACCGCCTGGTAGCGGTATTTTTTTCTGCCTGTATCTGTATAGTTATAATCACTATTCAGATTGCAGCTGCAGATATCGTCCAACTCAATTATGTTTTCCATTACTTTTTTCACCCGCTCATTGAGCGATGCTGCCCCAAACAGGGACATAGAATAAGACTGGATAGCCAGAGTTGCTGATGCAATATGGTTCTCTGAACTGGATCCAGTCTTTTCAATCAATACATATTCTTTTCCCAGACTATCATCTTCTTCCAGTCTGACCGGTATCTCTAGTCTGGACTGCAGATAGTACTTAACGATTTTTTCCACCATGTTTTCCAACCGCCTTCAGTAATCCGTTGTTTCCGTCATCACCGCAGACCTTTACAACTGCACGGGTCTGTGCGACATACGCCTTAGTTTCATTAACTCGAGCTATTTTTGTTGCACGCTCCATAAGGATTGCCTGCATCTCCGGAGATCTCATCAACTCCCGGACTCCCGCACGGTTCAGAACAATCTTTGTCTTACCCATATAGCGCCACCTGCCATTTCTGATTCCAGTCTAACGGAATATTTTCTTCAATGCCCTGTTGCGGGAACCCGATTACCTGCCATGACATCCCGAAGAAATCCACCCGGCAATCCTGCCAGGTGTGATTATCCCCCTTCGGGATTGCAATATTGTATACCGCTTTCTTTCCAGTCAAGTTCAACGTATTAAGAATCTCTGTCGTCGACACCGGAGCTACAAGCACGTTCTCGACTGTTACCGGAGTCTCTTGGTATATCGGGTGGTCAAATTCATCTTTTCCAATCACCGTTATCTCATACAGTGTTACCGGAATCCCCTTGATCATCGATGCCATAGATATCCATCACCCCTGCTCTTTGTCTTCTGAGTCCTAATCTGGATAACTCAGACTTCTTGATGAACAGACCTCCACCGGGCACCAGATACGTTCCTGTCACAGAATAGCCAAGAGCCGACTGTGACACCTGCGTCATTGGTTCTGTGTCCGTCGATGTCATAAGCGTACGTGCCACAACATCGACAGTAACGGATTTCGCAACATTCCGCAGCGCACCATTCTGTTCAGTCATCTTGTCCAAGTCTTTTCCGACCTTATTGGCTTCATACCTCAAAGAATCGGACACGACTACCAGAAGTTTCTCAGCCTTGCCGTACTCAAATTCCTTAAGTTCCCGCCACAGACTACATATGTCCTCTAATGTTGCAAACGGATCCATTATTTCGTACCCTCTTTTGAATCATCAGATGTATCTTTCTTAGATGATGTTTTCTTCTTTTCAGGTTCCTCTTCGACTACAGGTTCCCAGTTTTCACCGGAAACCTTGGATTCAACATCAATGATCGCTCCAGTTTTTACATTTTTATATTTCATATCCTACGCCTCCGCCTCCTTGATTCTTGCAAACCATTCTGGCACTAGGATTCCCCAGCCGAGGTATGCTTCTGCGCGAATATAGATCTGACCATATCCCTTCAGGTCTTTCCCTGAGTTGTCCGGATCTCCGTACTCAATAATCTCCATAGGAATTTCTTTCGAGTATCCCCATTTGAACGCGTTCTGGAAGTCTCCAACAATACCGTGAACTTTTGTGGTCCCACCAGATACGGTTCTATTAACACTGGTTTGGATTCCGTTAAATGATGCCGGCGATGCTCCAAAGGCAAATTCTGGATACTGTTTAATTCCATTTGCCTTGATTTTTGCCATATCCGAACCGAATGTCTTAGAGAGCGCAAGACCTGTCACGTCTCCGTCTGATCCATCTAACATCTTGATGGCATCTTCCAAATTAGTATCTGGTGTTGCTGAAGTATAATCCACGGACTGTGTCGCCTTTGCATCAAAATGATTATCTCCAATCACCGAAGATGATTCTCCGGTTCTCGGATTAACTCCGTGCATACCAGCGAGATCAAATCCTTTTGCCAATTTTTTAGCAAAGCCGTCGTTAAATGCTGTTAAAATATCCAGCTGTTCTTCTTCGGTAGCCGTCATAAATTCATCGGATACTCTTGCGCCATACTCGAATTTAATCGGTACAATTTTTACTGGTGCAACAGAGATACCACCTTCCGTTTTCTTTCCATTCTCAGCAACAATGTCAATTTCATTGTCCATAGAGAAAATCATTTCTTTTAATCCATTGAATGGGATTGGCGTCTGACTGCATAATGCTGCCAGTGCTGATTTTCCTTTCACTTTTGTAATAAGATCTGTGACCAGCGTCGGGTCAAACATTGCTCCTTTTGATGTAGGCATAATTATTCTCCTTTCAAATTAGCCAGCATATTTTTCATTGCTGTTTTTTTGTTGTCAATTTTCTGCGGATCTCCTCCGGCAAGTGGCGGGACATCTTTCTTTTTCAAGAATTTCGCCATAGTTTCTGCATCTTTCTTGATTGCCTCCTCATCAGATCCGCTTAATCTACCTGCAAGTTCATACGGGATTCCATTCTCATGAGCAATTCTCATCTTGAGAGAACTGGTTTCAAATTCCTTGATCTTGCCCTGTGCTTCTTCAAGCTGTTTCTTATATCCGAGGTTCTTTTCTCCATCACCATTGATTTCCTTGTTCAGCGCCGCAATCTGCTGTTCGAAGCCATCGGATTTTTCTTTTAGAGCGTCATAATCTTCTGCTTTCTTCTTGTAATCCTCAAACCCCTCATATTTTGCTTTCACTCCCGCAATGCGTTCTCCGATTACTTTATCAAGCTGCTCCTGTGTGGTAATTGGTGTAAATTCTGCCATTTGTTGCTCCTTTCTCCATTAACCGCTGGGTTGCGTAATATGTAAAAAGACACCCTGTTCAGGTGCCCTTTAACAACTAACTCTTTGTTTTCTTTTCCTCGTCTTCTCCTCGCTGCATGCCCAATATGCAAGTATAATACTGTCAAGCAGTGCAATCTCCATATCTTCCTTCATTGCTTTATAGCCAAATCCGCCATTGGTTCCAATCGTCCTTTTTTCGCAATTGCTTACTATTTGTACCAATGACGGCTGACCGGAATGAGCAATATTCTTTTGATACAGCCCCTGCTCAAACGAAGCGTTCGCTGCAATGATTTCCTTCACTGTCGGAAGGTGCGAATTTTTTATTCCATAGTCTTTCATCTCATTTTCCATTAACTGCTGTCCTGACGCTCCATCTATAATCACCTTCCTTGCTTTCCAATCCTTCAGGTACGTCAGCATCCACATATCTCCTGCTCGTACTTCACGGCAATCAATGCACTCCAGAAATATCTTTCCGTCTTTTGTCTTGGATGCAACCCCCATTGCCACATTCCCATTTTTGCTATATTTGATCCCAACGAAGAGTTCTCCTGTAAGTTCCGGCGGCACATCAGCCCTCAGCTCATTCCATTCCGTTTCACTAATAGCCGATTTCTGATTGTAACGAATCCATAATCCAAGACGCTGGATATTGAAATCAATCGGATCTGAACCTATCTCATCAGTAACCGACCTCTCGGTGAATATTGTACCAAGAGACGGGTTCGTCTCATACCATGCATCAATATCTCTCATATCTGTCTGTTCAGACACAGACCATTCCGCCCAACCAGAATTGACCGTCTGCCCTTCCAGTGTTGCTTTTCGGAATTTCGTGAATACCGTTCCGGAACTGACTGGAGTCGGCGGGGTTCCGCAGAATATCGTCTGAGGATTCTTACTGTCTGTAACGACATATTTCAGTGCGCTTTCCTGATCGTCCTGGTACTCTTGTGCCTCATCAATAATCAGAAGGTCGAATCCTTCTCCAAGACCACCTTTTGAAGTTCTGGTTCGAAATTCGATAATTCCACCACCAGCAACTTCCAAGTGTTCCTTTCCGAATGCCTTGTACGAAGAAACGACCTCGAGATTTGCTTTTTTCAGCAGATTCGAAAGTCGTTCCCATGCACTATGTGTAGTTGTTGTTCTATGTGCTGTATGCAGGATTTTCTCACCTTTTTTTAATCCATACATTTCCCTTATTGCAACAATTTCGTTTTTTCCGTTACGTCTCGGAACTGAGTACCCGAATTTTGTATGTACCCATAACCCCTCTGCGTTAACGGCTAAAATATCCGACACTAAAAATTCCTGCCATTCCTGAGCAGTCCGTCCTGTCGAATTGTAGATATCTATTGCTTCAGCTCCATACGTTGAAGAATAAGGCAGCACGACAGATTGCGTTGGGGTCTGCCGCCCCTTCCTTACTTCTCCCATGTAGCCTCCAATTAAATCTAAAACTTAATAGTTTTATTAATCTGCATTTCTTTTAAGTAAACATCTGACATAGATATCGTATTGCCAGACTCTTTGCAGGCTGTAATGTACGCAATCATCTGTTTCTTTTTTTCATCGGTTTTCAATGCTTGATAAACCGATCCGATGAAAGTTTTGTCTTTTTTCACGCTTGCCAACTGTTCAATTAGTTCTCTTTCGATTTCATTTACCATCATAGTCTCTCCAATTGAAATCTAACACCTCGTCCAATATTGCATCTATATCTTCTATCGGTTCTTTATTTATAATCTTGTATTGATTATGTCCCATATTAATCGCTGTATAATAATATTCTCCGATTGCCCGACGTACTATGCAGCTTTCTCTTTCCTCCGTGGTTAAATTATTATCTAATTCTTCATAGATATGTTCTTTTTCTCTTCCAGGCAGTGAAAGTTCTATATTTTTCTGCCATAGTTTTTTTGCACGGGCATATTCATCTTTCGGCATATTTGCAAGTTTATAATGTATATTCGAACTGAGGTTTTTTCTTTCTTCTATCTTATCAAATTCTTTCTCATATCTCCATTCTTTTGTCCATACATTTTGCTTTTTCCCGTCACCCGGATAATACTCAAGAACGCAGTCACAATTATCATGCCTCCGGAATACGTCTTTAGGAACATCCGGATAGATATATGTCCCAGCTACCTGATTGCACCATTCACAGCAATGACCGGATGATCTTCGTATAATTCTCGGTTTTAGTCCGGCTTTCGCATGAAAATCCGCGTTTTTCTTCACGGTATCGTCCATTGCTTTCTGAACCAGGTTTCGTACAGGTGCATCAAGAATCCAATTCACGTCATCGAAATACTCCTCACCGGAAATCCGATTCACAATACCGTCTATGCTGCCCTGTTGGATCTGTGCCCTTATTGCCTTAATTCCAATGCCTGCAGCCTCGTTCATTATCCGTTGTACTATTTCCGCATTATCTGCAGCCATGCTATAAGCTTCTGTCAATGTCGGATTGAGAATTCTGGAAGCAATATTATAATACATTCTCCCGTCAGGTAACACATTGGACGACAGATTGTCTGCATATGCTTTAGCCAATATCCTGCCAATCTCCTGTGTCACTTCATTCGCTTGATTGTATGTGACCTTACCTTTCTGAACTTTGGCTTTAAAGTTTTTAATAATACCGCTTTTAGCGATATCATGATTAAACTGATTCTGAATCTTCTCCAGTAATCTTGGTGCAATATCCTCCATACATTCTTACCCTCAAATATCCTTGTCATCTAATATGCTTTGCGCCTCATCTCTACTCATACCAAGCCGGATTAACATTCGGATTGTATTGTTGTACGTCAACAACCCTTTGCTGTGCTTTTCAAGTACAGATGTAATTTCATAAGTTGACACCTTCCTAAATGCTTGTTTTACTGCCCCCCGTTTAGTGTCAATATTTTGTATTGTTGCAAGACTGCTTCTCTCTATTCCGGTCAAGGCTCTCAAATTATCCGCATTGAAATATCCTGGCACTGCCTGGTTAATCTTGATTGCGCCGTCCCCGATATTGGATAACATTGCAGCATCTGGTTCGAATACCGGCTCCCACATTGGAGTCGTCATATATACTTGATTTCTGTAGTACTGATAGTCATCTCTCAGGCAAGCAGCTAGATATCCGACATTCAAAAAACCACTGCCAAATGCCCGTTGTGCCTTTCTTGCTGTCAATCTCAGATTCTCGTGAGATGCCTTAATTGCTTCCTGAGAAGCTGGATTCTCTGTCGCAAAGCCAAGATCATCGAGCGTCAGCCCTGTTTCTCCAGCAAAAAGCGCAGCAAACATTTTCAGTTGATCCAGGTGTGGTGCCATAGACTGTTGCTGGAATTGTCCAAGCTTTGGACTATCTCCATCACCGTCCTTATCAAACTGTAACAGACTTGACACTGTAGCCTTCCACTTATCCATTTGCTCTGCGTCCGGAGACAGACCAACCACATACTTTTGAGGGAAAGAATAAAACTCTGCAGTTATCTCAGACCGCTTCAGAGTTCTCAGTGCTGACTCCGTGATTGACATGCACGCCCGGCTAATTCTGGAATGTCCAAATGCCCTCCGCGCATCTGGGCGGAATATAATTGGCACCAGTAATGGCGCTGGAACATTGTCTTCGAAGATCTTATCTGGTCTTCCATTCCGGTAAATAACCGTCCAGCCTTCCACGAAATACGCTTCCACGGTTGGATTTCCGTAGTCATTTCTCTCCAGGACTGCATAACCTTCTGTCAGTAGGTTTGTAATCGGATTAATAATTCCAGTTGCATTGGAGCCATCAATTACTTGTAGTCTCGGAAAATCATCTGCACCTTTTGAGATATAGATAAAGCAACAAGAAGAAATTAATGCTGATAACACGGCTGAGTCATACAGGATATCCGGATTGTTCATCTGGAATATTCCTTTCATGTCGAAATTGTCATCACGGAATCCACGAAACTCCAATCTATCCGCTATCGAATCCACAGCTTTTGCATTCCAGCCAAGCACACTCTGAAGCCACTGCAAACTTGGAGGTGTAGCAATTCCCATATCCCGTACTACATTTTTCATCTCATAGAATTTATACCGTCTAAGTACACGGCTTCTTTTCCGATTTAACTTTTTTCTCAGGTACTCTATGCCCCTGTAGTCTGCCATTTATTTCTCCTTTCCACGCTTCCTATTCTTTAGCGTGTGTTTTTTTTCGCAGTGACGGCGTGAAGATCGAGCGCGCCCATGGAAGGGTAGGTACGCCCCTATCCTTCAAAATTATTTCGGTCTGTATTTACTCGAGTCAAATGTATGAGGAAGCACCCTGTTTCCTATCAATTCCGCTTGCTTTTCGCCTCTTCTGTCTATCAACTTGTCGCTCTTCTGCCTGTTGCACGTCCAATGTGCCAGCTGCATATTTTCCAGATCAGACGGATGACCGCCTTTCGCAATTGGAATGATATGGTCAATGCATGGTGACAATGGATGCGGATACTTAAGCGAGAAGTCTACAGGCTTCCCACATATGCCACATACAGTCTGAGTCGCATATATTTTCTTTTTATTCTTCTCAAACGCTCCACGGTGAGTACCATCTTTGTCTGGTCTATTTCTCTTCATCTTCATCTTCCCTCAATTCTTTCTAAAACGAAAAGACGCCCCGCATTCCTGCGGGGCGCCCTTTCTCTGTTATCATAAACTTGGAGGAAACAAGTGACACGTCAATCATATCTTCTTCTGTCAGTTTACACTATAGCATTTTGAAAACGAAAAGTGCGAAAAAAACGAAATTAATTTTTCATAAAGTTGTTAAACTCCATTCTCACGCTGTCTCCTGTGGCCCTCCTTCCCATAAGTTTCGCCACTTCCCCCCACGTCAGATCCTTAAAGACTTTGTACCGTATGATCCTCTGCATCCGGAAAGGAATCTCTTCCATCCACTCCTCGACCTGGATCTTCAGTTCCTCCGCCTGCCGCTTCTGCGTCTCGAGAATGTGCTCCTCGCTCCTGATCAGATCGGCGTTAGCGTAAGTCTCGGTTGTCCCGGCAATCCCGAAACTCTGCGGCTGATACGGGAAGTCCGGATTGCTGCCCCTTACCTTGTCGATCACCGTCTTCCGGCTCTTCTTCAGGCTCTTGATCTCCGACTCCGTCTCCTTGATATACGCGCAGGCGTCTATGTAGTCATTCAGAATCTTCTTGTCCACCAGCATCACTCCTTTTCAATCCTTGGTATATACGTCCTGTTTTCATGATACTTCTCTGCCTTCCGCACCCTGCCGAGAAGCTGCCGCAGCTGTTCCAGTGTCCTCTTATGCTGAGGCTGCTGGAAGAACTGGACAATCTCATCCGTCTCCTCGAATAGATCCTTATATCTTCTTCGATCATTCCGGCACTTATGTAGTTTCGTGCCTATCGGTCCCCGTTTCTTTGCGGATCTCTCGAACTCGATCTGGTGCAAAAGATCCTGCTGTCTCTTTTCCTCTACTGAAATATTCTCCCTTGCCGTATTGTTTAAACTCTGGCACTCATCTACAAAATCCAGAAACATTTTTATGCTTTCAGAGTTTTTCACTGTCCTTAGCCACCCCTTTCACATCTACTCCCAACTTGTTAAGATAATCTTCCACCGTATAACTTTTATACGCCTTATGTATAAACCGCCTCGCCGCCGAAGCAGACGGCTTACTCTCTGCCATCATCTTACGCCCGGACTTCCGGTCGCTCTCAAGCGTATGCCTGTCCCTCTTCCGCTTCTTCAATCTATCATCTCCTTCGTTTGTTCTGTTCTCTTGCCTTTTTGGCTCTGAAGCCTTATAATTATCATGTTGCCAGCCTTTGGCCTGCTTTTATACCACCAATTTATCTGCAGGCCGGGTGGCTATTTTTTGTTATCTAAATGCTAATTTGAAATTATCGGCAAAAACTGAAATGTCCACGCCTCGTCCATAATTGATACGATATTTCCATCTTCATTGATTGCCATAACTTCTATTATTTTTGGTTTTACAATAATATCTCTATTTTCCCAGTTGATGTCATCTGGCATCCTAACATGCATTAGTGCTACGGCATTCAGTATCTTGTCTCCGTGTACCACCTTAAACCTGCTTAAATCAATTACCATATTTTTCCCTTTCCGGCTTGCCGCCTAAATGCTAAAAGCGGCTACGGTTGCGTTTAAAACGTCATTGACTCTTGTCTCAGTTACCGTCATTTAAGAAAGCGCATTAACTTTCACCGCTAAATGCTAAAATAGCCTATCAAGTGGACATCTCCCGCCATTCCGGGTAACATCACACAGACATTCCTCATCTACTGTGTCCTTATACATGCAATAGTTATCGCAGATATCCTCGCATACTTGTTCTATAACCTTGATAACAGACTCTAACCCTTGTTTATCTGGTGTTCTTTCTGCCATATTGTATTTTCCTCCTAACTCCTAGTTAATCACGCGGCCACTCGCTTCCTGACGCTCCGCAGCGTGTCAGGCGTCGATTCCGCGTAGTATCTCGCCGTCACGCCTGGGTTCCCATGCCCGAGGATCTCCTGGATGCAGCCAAGGTCTACCCCCGAGTTCTTCAGGTTCATGCCAAGCGTCTTTCGCAGCTTGTGCGGATATACGCGGCACTGCATTCCAGCCCTCTTGGCTATCTGCTTGAGGCTGGCGCGTATCCCGCTGTTGTGCAGGCGTCCATATGGCGCCCTGCAGGCAACAAATAAGGCCTCGCTGCCGTCAGTACGCTCCGCAATGTACTTCTGCAGGTAATATCTCGCTGGCTCGTCAAGATATATGGTCCTGTATCTGCCGCCCTTCTCCCCTCTGATCAGGATGTCTCCCGTCTGCCAGTCGATGTCCGCCGTATTGATCTGGACCACTTCTCCTACGCGCGCCCCCGTGCTGCGCAGCACCTCGACCAGTGCCCTGTCCCTTTCCGTCCTGCATCCGTCCCTTAGTTCCTCTAGTTGCGAAGGGCGGAAGTAATCGATTGGCTTGCGGGCCTCCTTCAGCGGCTCCACCGCCTCCACCGGATTGCAGGATACAAACCGTTCTTTGCGTAGCCATGTAAAAAACGCGCTCAGGTATCTACGCTCGTTGTTGCAGGTGGATGCCTGGTTCTGAAGTCCATTATTGCAGACATTGCGCTGCTGGTACCATCGCAAGTAATAGTCTATGTCTACCTGGTCGACATCTGTCAATGGCTTGTCTATGACCGCCGCAAGGCTTCCGACCGCTCTTAGGTACTGCTCCATGGTCCGCGGCGACAGGTTCCTCTTCTTGATCTTAAACAGCTCGATCAGATATCGGTTCTTCTCCTCTGCAGTCTCGCTTATTTCCGAGGGCAGGGTAGTAATCTGCTCCATATTCAAAAAGACGAACTGTTCTTCTAGAATGCGCTGCAGCACGTCTATTGCCGCCTTTTCGATATACACGCTCATCTGCATCAGTACATTGTTAATCACGCTGCTCTTAATATCTACACTCTCTGTATACATGATTTTTCCTCCTTCGTATTGCCCCAAAAGAGGATATATGCTATACTCTTTTTAGGGAATTGCAGCAGATTCTAGTCTTGCCGGACGGTCTGCTGCTTGTTTTTTGCTCTCATGTATACTCACCCAATCCCTTTAGTCGTTTCTTCGTATCCTCAGGTCTATTCCCAGATCCTGGCGGATATCGTCCGTGAAGTCCTTCCAGGTCACCATGTCGTCCACCAGGCACTCCGCCTTCAGGTTCATCCGCTCGATGAACCGGCTGATCCTCTTCCTTCCAAATTCGAACTCGTCCCTCAGGACGGCAACGCTCAGGACCGTGAAGGTGTCCAGCGTCATCTCCTTGATCCTCGTCGTGGCCTTCTCCAGCTCCTTCCTCGCCAATCCCGTATGTATCCCGGTGATGTTCCTATAGCGGATCTCTTCCTCCAGGCCCGCCAGTCCGTCCTTCTCGACGATCCTTGCCGCCAGCAGCAGGCCGTCCTCCTTGCCGGACATATAGTCATCGATCTTTCCCATTCGCTTTTCCTCCTTCTACCAGCTGCATCTCCAGGCTCCTCATGTCATAGGAGCGCCCCTCGAAATTGCTGAACTGGTTCTTCCTCTTCGCCTCCGGCGCCTTCCCGGCCTTCTCCCTCCTGATCCTGTAGAAATTCTTCCAGCCTCCTGCCGTGGCCTTCTTTACGATGGCCAGCCTCTCCCCGTCGTCATCGGACAACTCAGACAGTTCGTCCCTCAGCGCCCGTACCTGCTCCGGTATGATGTCGCCATGGTTATGCCGCCTGACAAGGAGATACATCTGGAAGGCCTCCTCAAGGGCAGCGGATCGGAACTCGGGAGTACATATACTTTTATTTCCTTTACTTTCCTTTATAGGAATTTCCACATCATTATTTTGAATTCCTGTTGCGGAAATTCCTTTTTCTGTTGCAGAAATACTATTTTTATGCGCACTTAATAAAGGCTTCTCACTCTCTTCTTCAAGAAGCCGATATTTCTCTATTTTAACCTTGTTCCTAACAGTCGCTATAGCATAGCGCTTCTGAATTCCAGCAGAGGTTATCACAGACTGCTGCAAGAGGTCTTTATCGAAAAGTCCTATATCTGCACAATACTGGACAACCTGCAGCACAAGGTTCCTATTTCTAATCCATTTGCTGCCTATCGTCTTTGTAACGCTAAGCGTAAGACTGGACATAGGAATTTCAAGATAATACCCGTTCCGGTACACCATTTTCAAAATCACGTCGTAAATGGTCTGCCCGAGCGGACCATATTTGTCCAGCAGTTCCATAATCTTGAAATCCTCATAATAATCCGTATCGCTTCCATGGTAAGAGAGTCCCTGTTTCGGCGGTCTTCCCGCTCCCATATGACTCACCTACCCTCCTGTCGTATATTCCTCGACCGTGATATCCAGCCCTTCCATGGCCGAATAGCATTTCTTTGCTGCCACATAGGCCACCTGGGTGTCATCGTGGTAGGCCACGCCGTTCAGGGCATCTGCCACCACCTTCACGATATTGTCCATGTCCGGCTTCTTAAGCGGCAGTTCCCGGCCTTCCAGCATGTCTGCCTGTCTTTTCTTCGACGTACTCTTGGGCGGAAGGAACCTTGCCACAATCCGAAGCGTGACCGGTGTCCCCCTCTCCAGATACATGCCATTGCACCGGTTCAGGTACTGGTCCTTGATCAGGTTCTCATACAGGACCGTGCTGTCCGGCGTCATGGATATGCTCTTTCCTGTGTCCGGGTTCCTGAAGGTCCTCGCCCTCGCCTTCCCCTGCGGCTTGCCCGGCACGTGGAATGCTACTGTCCTCATGCGCTCTTCTCCTTTCCTCCCGCACCGGCCAGCGCCGGCACGGGACAGTCCTAGGCCTATAGGTTGCACTCGTGATACATCATCCAAAAGGAAAATGCCATGATCATGCGATGACTGTGATATGGTGCTTCTCCAGTTCCTCTCTTAACTCTAAATCCAGGTATTCCTTGATCCTGTTCATAGTGGCTTTCTTCCACAGCCCTCCGTCCGCCTCGACGAGCTTGAACCCGAGTCCCCGGTCATTGTCCCTGATGCGGAATACGTAATTGCTTTCCGGCTGCTCGATCTCGGCAAAGGTGCGGTACGGCCTCAGGGCTGCCGGGTTCGGCACGATCACATCGCTCAGCTCTACGCCCGCCTTGATGGTCGTCTTCTGGGAGATGCCGTCATCCGAGTAGTTCGCGGTCGTCCCGGACTTGATGTTGCCGGCTACCTGCATAAGCGCCTGCAGGTCCTCCGTCTCCATGAAGTTCGCCTGCAGCTCGATCAGGAAGCGCTCCTGGTCGTAATAGCTGTCAAACTGGAACTCATTCACTACCGCGTCGGATATCATCAGCGTCTCGCGGATCCTCTCGTCCACCAGGCCGGAAGTCAGCGCCACCTGGGTAGGGCCCGTGATATGCAGGATCATGGACTCCCGCAGCTCCTCCGGCTTCCCCTTGATGTAATCCACGACGGCGGTCAGGGTATTGACCCTCAGGGCCGCTGCCGTAGGGAATCTGTGGTATCGGTGCAGATCCTTGCTGCAGTAGGTCTCCCCGTTGATCTCCACCACCTTCGGCTCCATGCTCTCTTCCTTCAACCCTGCTATGTACTGTAATGCTTCCTTTAATCCTTCCATCATCTTTCTTATCCTCCTTATGCTTTCTTCCTTAAGTCAATGACCTTTCCTGATTCTTCCGCGATCTCGCCAGTGGCGGTATCCACAGTCCTGCCTTCCACTTCCACGGCGTCCGCCGGCTGATCTGGCTGGGCCCCCTGGATATCTGCCACGGACATCTGCCCGGGGATCTGGCTTCCGATTTCTACAGCCTCTACCTTGCCCGTCTGAATGTCCTTCCCCATGCTGAGCGCCGTCACCGCTCCAAGGGCCGGTGCCAGGGTCGTCCTGGTCTGCACGCCCGTCGCGACGAAGTTCCGCTCCTGGTTCGGCTTGAATCCGATCGTGACCGTGATCTTGCGGGCGGCTCCCGGCTCCGTATTCGGATCCTGGATATTCTGCGTCACCTCCTCGATCGCCCGGTTGACCTGCGCCGTAAACGCTCCGTTTGCAAATGTCTCCAGATTAATGTGCTTCATGCTATGCGCCTCCTTTTTTATAGTCTCATATATGCATCAATCCCTTTGTCAAGGTCTATGCTTCCTGCCCGGCTCCATTCATCCCAGAAGTCGATCGTCCTGGACTGAGGGCGTTCCTTGGCAAGACAGACCTGTATCTTGAGTGGGATAGGGACTGCATCCCCAACAATAATTACCTCCCCCGGCCGGAATGTGGTGGTGCTGTCAATCACGCTCTCATCCCCGGCCGGCAGCATTCCCTTGATCATGCTCTTGTCATTCTCGTTATTCAGCTTGGACACGATGAAGTTCGCGCACTGCGCCATAATAGTCTTATTCAGTTCTGACGGGCGCTGGCTGGCAGGGAATAAGGTCATGCCAAACTTGCGGCCTTCCTTTGCGATCTCCTCAAAAGTGCCGAGCATCCGCTTCTCCGACGCCGACAACTGGAAATCATTCGGGATATAGACATGCGCCTCATCGCATACCAGCGTCACCGGGATAATCTCTTCCGGGCCATACGTCCGCTGTACCCCGTATACAAGCTTCGCAATGGCGCCAATCAGCGGGATCGCCACATCATGAGGCACTTCCGACAGGTCGATGTTCTTCACCGGCCTGTCATTGTCCATGATAAGGTGCAGCACTTTCTTCAGGTAAGACTGCTGGTCCTCGAAGAACAGGAAGGAATAGCGCCTGTCCGAAAGCCTGTCCTTCATGGTATTTATGACTCCGGACAGTTTCCCATAGAAATCGCCTTTCACCGTCTTTGCCGTGCCGGCCTTATCCCCTGTCTTGTATATCTCTCCTGTCATTACCTCTTCCGCATTCAGCCCCTCGAGAAGGTCCAGCATCTTCTGGAAATCAAACTGCACCGGCCGGTTCTCCCTTCCATCCGGGCAGAGCTGGTAATAGCATTTTCGGAGGGCTGACATCACTACCGTGGACGATTCCTCCTTGACTTTCAGGATATCCGCAGCCACATCCTGGAATCCAAACAGCCAGACCGGGAAATGGAATTCCTCCCCGATCTTGATGTTCCTTGCATAGGACAGGTCGCTGTATTCTCCGTGAATGTCGAATACGATCAGGTTTGCCCCGGGCAGCTTCCCGGCCTCTTCCAGGATCTTCGCCACGGTTTCGGATTTCCCGGATCCCGTATTCCCGACAATGCAGGCATGCCTCTGGAAAAACTTATTTCCATTGATCCAGGCAGGGCATTCGTATGCCGCATACCCGCCAATGCAGAACCCCTGGCCCGGATCGACCGACAGCATCCGCTCGAAGGCTTCCCTATCGATCTCCCTCGCCACGATATCAGTGGAAGGGTATTGCTCAATAGCGCTGCTGAACCTGCCATTAAGGATGCTTCCGATGATGGAGCACTCCACAACCTTCACGCTCAGCCTTTCCGCGATAAAGTCCTCGTCCGCAAAAGGATCGCTGATATCCGTATCCGTGATGGATGTCACGCAGGTTACCAGCTCATGCCGGCCGTCTGAGATGGATAGCAGATCATTGATCCTCACCTCTTTAAATTCCGTCTGATCCGTCTTGATCTGGACCTTGTCGCTGATTATCTTTATCAGTTTCAATCTCTATTCCTCCAATAATTCATTATAATTTCTGATCCTTGCTGCTTTCCAGCTCTTGCAGTAATCGCAGCATCCGCAGGCTTCCGGTTCTGCCAGTCCGGCTTTCACATCCGCATACCTCTGTATCTCTGCCCCCACCTCATTCATTGCAAGGTCAAGCGTCTGCTGCGGCACCTGGAAAATGTCGAAATCCGGAGTCCGCTCCTTGGTGGCGGCTGCCAGATAAAAGGGAAGCCGCTCCCCCGTCACGATCTCGACGCCCTTCTGGTATACTGCGCCCTGGATGTCGTACCGCCAGTACGGGAGATTCCGAAAGTTTGCCACTACCTTAAGGTCCGTGATGCAAATCCCCGGAAGATAGCTGTCCATCTTCATCTTCCACGGGACCCCAAAAAGGTCAAAGGTCATTATCCTCTGCTTCTCGCCGCTCATGAAGCGCATGAACAGTTCATCAGACTGAACTTTCCGGATAATCTCATTCGCTTTGCGAAACTCGCTGCGGAGTTCCTGCTTTCTTGTGAACACCTCTGGATGCTCTCGAATGAATCCGTCCAGTTCCCCTTCAAAATAGGCATCCACAAACGATCCTACCAGCATGGCCCGCGTCATCTCCGGCTTATACTCGCCGGAGATCTTCGCCATGGCCATCGCCTCGCATTTCCTGAAATCCTTAAACTGGGAGACCGAAAAGAACCGCTTATTCGACTCTGCATCATAATAGTTACTTTGACTCAGTTCCTGCATCCTTTACCTGCTCCTGTTCCTGCTCGACCTGTTTATCCTGCTTTTTCGTTTTCCCTTTTGGCGCTCCTTCTGGGAACGGATTCTCTACCTCCGTATCATCTGCCGGCAGGGCGATATCGAAATAGTCCTCCCTCTTTGCCATTCCATCACGAAGGGAACGGTATACATTGTTCAGCCGGATCATGTCATGTTCACTGAATGCTTCGCCCTTACAGCCTATATACTTTTCAATCATCTGCTGTGTCACGGAAAACTTATCTTCAAACTGCTTGATTCCTTTTCTGACTCGGTCGATAAGCGGTTCTGTGTTTCCGCTCACCAGCGTCTTCTGGCATTCTTCCACTGCTGCTTCCACCACGTCCCCCGGTATTACACCAAGGATACAGGCTCTTACCCTCCTGGCTCCCTGGTTCGCAACCATTTCATAGATATCTCTTGGATCCGTAAGCGGAACATTTCCTTTCTTGGTCCCTCTCACATGTGGGACGCTAAATACTTTAGTCTGCCTGGTATTCGTCTCCAGATCCCACGCATAAGCCATGACCTGGCTTTCTCCATTCTTCTGCTCCAGTTCCAGGATACCGAAATCAAGGTTTCCCCAGTTCTGGGCCATTGCTTCCGCAAGTCGGATGGACGGACCAGTGACCTTTGTCCCTCCCCTTGGATACTCATACATTGCAGTCTCTGCAAGCTTTTTCCTTTGACACGCCCTCATGATTCGGTTATATGCCTCCACCTCGTCCCTGGGGAATCTCTTTGCTATGACCATGGCCGCCTGCACCTCCTGGGCCTGCCTGCTGATCATCATCTCCGTCTGCGTGTTGCGCGCCGGCATCATCCCATCCGGCATGCTCATTTCATTCATTTCACATCCTCCTTAACTCACTATATACCACATGTCCTTTTCCTCCGCCTCTTCCCTGCCGCTCTTGAGCGCCTCCAGGTAGGTCCCGAAAAAGGAGCGCAGGGAGTTGTCCTCGAACCGGATGATGTACCCGGTCTTTTCCCCTCCCGCCGTATCGTTTATCCAGTTCCCGGAATAGAACCACTCCATAAGGGCGACGGCAAAATCCAGCATGTCGCTGCTTTCTGCGGCAAGCCCCAGGAAGGCCTGCCGCTCCTCGCGGCTTCCCGTAAGGCATCTCTCGCATGCGTAGGAAAAGGCGTCCGTTTCGCGTACCCGCTTCCCTGCCTCGGGGCCTACCCCTACAAACATGATGCCGGCCCCTTCTCGCGGATCTCTGTCCCAAGTATCCTGCGGATCGGCCCCTTGCTTATCGAATAGTCGTCGGCTATGGATATGTATTCGACGGCCTTCAGCTTCGCCGCCATGTCGATGTAGCTCCTGTTGAATTCCAGAGACTCCTTCAGCCTGGAATTTTCCGCATTCAGCCGCAGGTTCTCCCTGCGCAGGCATTCGATCTCGCTACTCATCTCTTGAATCTTCATATCATCCATTTGCATTTTCCTCCATTTCTGCTATAATTGACTTGTTAGATTTTCTGAGCGCCAGAGGCTTGCCGGCCTGTGAAGGCGCTCTTTCCTTATATCCCATTTATGCTATCCCTCCTGCGATAATCTCAGATACAATGTTGCCAGCAGGTTCCCGTTCGTCGTGTTCTGCAGCGTCAGGTATTTCTCTACCGCATCGAGGTATCCCTCCGTCAGCACGATTGTGAATGCATGCCTGATCGCCCTCTCTACCCTGGAAGGCGTGTCCCCGCTCATCTCGGACAGCCTGCGGTACACCTCCCCTGTCTTTCCGGGCTTCCATGACGGGTCCTCTTCAAGCAGGGCCATTGCTTCCGCTATGTAATGGAATCCCTTGATGTTCGCTGGCATTCCCATCTCTATCAGAGCATTGATTGCCTTATTTTTCATTTGTACTTGCCTGCCTTTCTGTGTTATACTCTAATTGGTTGATTACGAGAGTGCTTACGCCTTGCCGGGCTTATGTAAGCGCTCTTCTTTTATACGATCTGCTTAATGATGTCTTGGATCATAGCCGTTCCCGAGTCCATTGCTACATTCACAACCTTTTGGTAGCCGCTCTCGAACTTCGCATATACAAGATCACGCTCTTCGCTGTAATCCAGTTCCTGCAGATCATGCAGGTATCTGGTTGCCTGCAGTGCCGGCAATAGCAGATCACAGATCTTCTGCTTGTCTTCCCTCATTCCTTTCCGCCTCCTCCAGATATCTCCTTAGATCCTGCACTGCCGCAAATGCATCGTAGATCTTCTGCTCGCGCTCCGTGAATCCCCGGCCTGAATCGATCGCCTCTGAGATCTCGCCCAGAAGCCTGTTCTCAATCCCAAACGCTTCCTTGCTGTTCATCCCCTCATCTTCTACGCGGATTCGGATGTGATGCCGATTCGTCTCAATGCAGGATCCCCGATCCATATCGACCAGCACGCGCATGATGCCATCCATGTCAATCTTAAGATTAAATGCGATCGACGCGTCCTCGATCGCGCCGTATGCCTCGCTGATCGTGCTGCTGAGATGCTCGAACTCACGCCTCTCCGCCTGTATACATACCCTATAATGCTTCATCCTAATTTCCTCCTTCTTCAAAATAACGGCCCCGCCATCCGGCAGTAGACCAGCACTACTATGATGATTCCCACGCCCGTTGCCAGGCCGATGAGAAATCCTGTAATTAGATCCCTTACGAATTGTTTCAAGGCTCGTCCTCCTTTCTACCGCCTAAGCGGTTTTATCCTCTCGCTTTGGGACATACTGCTCGACGAGTTTAAAAAACGCTTCTGTTTTATCATTTCTAGGTATACGTATGTCCTTCGGATTCGTGTAAATCTTTCCATCATTGGTTTTGATTGTCACCAAACGCACCACCTCTCTAATATGTATGACCTACGGATTGTCCAGCTTTACCCCAAAGGAACTTATTAATAAAATATTGCTATTTCTCCCACCCACACCATCTCCTTTTCAAAGTACTTTTTCTGGGACACCATATGCGTTATTATGTGGTTGTTACTCGAGGAAGTACTCGATTGATACTCCAAAGTACTCCGCAAGGATTTTGAGTTTGTCAATTTTAGGCTTGCTCCTACCGGATTTCCAGTCAGTAAACGTAGATTTAGTAATACCAGTATCTAAGGATACTCTATAATCCGTTATGCCTATCTTATCGCGTAAAGCAACATATTTTTCGTACATTTATTTTTTCACCCACCCTTTCCGAACTTTTCTATTGAATTTAGTTCGGAAATCAGTTATAATACATTTACCAGATATATTACATAAAGCCAATGGCTTGTTTTGATTTCCGAACTTTGTACAAGTATGTTAACACGGATATCAGAACTTGTCAATAGTTTTTGTACGGATTTTAAAACTTATTTTAAAAGGAGTAAATTATGTACGAAATTTATTGCAGACTGAGGGATGAAAGAGGCTTAAAAGATGCTGATGTTGTTAGAGAAACGAAAATTACAAAATCAACTTTTTCGGATTGGAAAAGCGGGCGTAGCAAGCCTAAAAATGATAAGTTACAAAAAATCGCTGATTTCTTTGGCGTATCAATTGAGTATTTAATGACGGGTGATGAGCCAGTAAAAAAAGAACCTCTTCTTACTTCAAAGGATGAACGTGATATTGCTAAAACCGTATCTGAATTGATGAGCAAGTTAGATTCACAGGATGGAGCACCTTTATTTTTTGATGGTGAAGAAATAACTCCAGAAACAAAAATACTTTTTGAGCAGCAATTAAAATCGTTGGTCACCACAGTTAAAGAAATCAACAAGGTAAAATACCATCCCGGAAAAAATAAAGAGTAGGTGATATGCATTGCGCCAAGATATAAAGGCCATGGTAAATCAAATAGTTAAAAAATATAAAACTCATGATCCTTACGAACTTTGTGACTATATGAATGTATTATTGCAAATTGGGGATCTAGGAGAAACATTGGGCTGTTATTTATTAATTAAAAGACAAAAATGTATATTGCTGAATAAAAAAATACTTAGAACGCCACTAGAAAAAGTGGTGCTTTCACATGAATTGGGACATTCTAAAATGCATTGGAAAAACGACTGCTATTTCTATGGAAGCACGCTTTTTTCAAAAATTAGAGAAGAGAATGAAGCCAACGCATTTGCTGCCGAATTGCTCATACCTGATAATTTGATATATGAAAATCCTGGTATGACTCAAAGTCAAATAGCAAAAATTGCTGGACATGATGAAAGAATTATGGCATTTAAAAGTTTCCGTTAATATTACGCCAGATGGCTTAACATAGAGAAAATGTGGTGTTTTATGGTACAAAAGAAACGAGGGATAATATGGGATTCACGGACAAGTTAAAGGATATTGCAAATACCGCAAATAAAATTGCAAACTCTTTGAAAAATGCTAAAACAGAAAGCAAAGAGTTCTCAGAAGAAGTGTTTTATGTAGTAGGAACTGCCTACTACAAAGACAATATCAAAAAAATTATGAAGCCTAATAAAGAATACAAGAGCCAAACAAAAACTATTATAAAGAATGGGCATGTTGGACAGAAGATATTTCAATACCTTTATCTTGACACTCCTGCAGAATTAATTCCAGAGCCCCAAAACGAGCATGACAAGAACGCAGTTAAAGTTTGTATAGATGGTAAATTAGTAGGATATATCAAACGAGAAGAGACATTGAAAATTAAAAAACTTCTTAAAACAGCCGAAATTAAATATATAAATGCACTTGTTACTGGCGGAAAATACAAAATAATTTTTCTAAATGATGATGTTTTTAAAGATGAAAGTAATTTTATTATCAGATTAAAAATAGGCTATTACAAGTAAAAACCGCCCGGTGCTTCCAACACCGAACAGCCAAACATATACCCGAAGATATACACTATACTAACAAAAATATTGTATCATCTTCGGAGCAGCCTTGCAAGCGGAACACCAGTTCCTCGCTGGCTGTTATTTTTATACCCATTTTTACGTATAGAATTAAGAAGGAGATGGTACAATGAACAAAGTTATCCGCTGTGCCTGCTACGTCCGGGTTTCCACAGACAACCAGCTAGAAAATTACAGCATTAAAGAACAGACGGAACGTCTTACAGCATTTTGCAAAGCCAAGGATTACCTGATTGTTAAATTCTACACTGACGGTGCTTTCTCTGGTGGAAGTATAAACAGACCTGCCCTGCAGCAAATGCTTGGCGATATTGAAAAAGGACTGATTGATGCCGTAATTGTCTATAAGCTTGATCGTTTGTCAAGAGAACAGAAGGACACGCTCATGCTAATAGAAGATAAGTTCCTTGCCAACCACGTAGATTTTATTTCATTGTGCGAGAATTTTGATACATCTACTCCTTTTGGTCTGGCAATGATAGGAATCCTCTCTGCATTTTCACAGCTTGAAAAGAATCAGATTACCGAGCGGTTCACGATGGGTCGAATCGGACGGGCGAAAAACGGATTATTCCACGGTGGCTCTGTGGCTCCTACCGGCTATGATTATATAGATGGACAGCTGGTAATTAATGAATATGAAGCTTTGCAGGTCCGAGATCTATATACCCGCTTTTCAAAAGGATACTCCCTTCATAATTGCTGGCAGTATATGCAGAAACATTATTACACAAAATATGGGGGTTGGAAAAGCGAAACCCTTGTAAGAAATGTATTGAAAAATGATGTCTACATAGGAAAGGTGAAGTTTAACGGCCAGTCTTATCCAGGGATACATGAGCCTATTATACCCGAAGAACTGTTCCAGACTGTACAGGACATCTTTGAACATTCTCGGAGAGATATGCCCTCTTTTAAGCGTTCCCCCTTCAAAGCAAATACCTTGTTAAGCGGACTTATATATTGCGGCAAATGTGGGGCAAGGTGCCACGGAGAACATGGTAATTACACCTGTTACAGCCGTTCAAAGGGTGATAAGCGCCAGATAAAAGACCCTGATTGTAAAAATAAAAAGTGGAAAATCGAAGAATTGGATGTCCTTGTAATAAAATATGTATCCGAACTGGATTTTGAGGAGACTGAGTCTGTCGAAGTACCTGTACAGACAAAAGTAGATTACGGGAAAAGGATCAGTGAAATAGAAAAGCAGTTATCAAAACTTATTGACCTGTATCAGATTAGTGATATTTCTTTTGAAACCATTTCGGAGAAAATTGAAAAACTTAGCAAAGAGAAAAATGCACTTATAGAAGAATCGGAGAAAGAACTACCGGAACAGACTTCGAATGCAGATCGGCTTAAATTCCAGGAACGCTTTCTTGCGCTTCTTGACAATGGTCCTCTGCCTGAGAAAAGAGCCTGTTTAACACAATTAATTGAACGGATTACCATCACGGATGAAGATATCGAAATTACTTTAAAATAAATTGCAGATTTACAAATCCCATGCACATAGTCAGCGCCTGCTTGCCGCAGGCATGGCATCTTTGGAAGCAATGGTCCAGATTAAACGCAACCCTTGGAAGGTACCCCAGATCCTCCAGCAGCGTAAATAACGGAAAGAATATTGCCATCGGAGGCAGCATAACGGATACCACCCAGGCGGCAACCCGGTATACGCCATAGATCAGCGGCTCATATATCATCTTCGGGACGCCGGCCGCCCGCACCGCCAGTACCAGTTTATCTTCCCCCCAGAACAGCCCATCCGAGAGCAGCTGGGACGGGTAGTTGGCCCCGCAGATGGTAATCCAGAACACCAGAAGAAGCATAATGAACATGATCGGGAATCCGGTCTTCTTGCTGGTAAAGATCCAGTCCAGCCTCCGATCCTTGCGGTCATAATCCTTCTTCCCGTACTGTACCGTCTTCCTGCTGATCTGTTCTGCCCTGCGGATATAGGACGCGGCGATGGCATCGCTGATCTTCTCCTTCGAATATCCGGCTTGGGCCAGGTATTCTACCGCCTCCTTCAGTGCTCCTGCAACCTCCGCATCCTCCACCAGGGAATAACCTAGATATTCCTCCATGGAATCCAGAAGATTGCTGTTCGCATCCAGCAGGCGGGCACAGAACCATCTGGTATTCTCTTCTCCTTTTGTCGCCCACTCTACCGCTGGCTCCAGCATGCCGATTGCCCGTTCCACGGGTCCTTCATATACAAAGGCCAAGAGCTTATGACTCTTCTGCTTTTCCATCTGCTGCAGCGTTAGAAAGATGCGTTCCAAGCCGATTTCTTCCCTTGCGGTGATTCCGATCACAGGCACGCCCAATTCTTTTGAAAGCCCCTTGATATCTATATGAATCTGCTTTTTTGCCGCCTCATCCATCAGATTCACGCATACGATCACCTGCTCAGCCGCTTCGATAATCTGAAGCACCAGATTCAGGTTCCGCTCCAGGCAGGTGGCATCACAGACGGCAATGACTACATCTGGATGTGCAAAACATATGTAATCCCGCGCAATCTCCTCTTCCTCGGAATGTGCCATAAGCGAATAGCATCCCGGAAGATCTACCAGTTCATACTGCCTTCCATTATAGTCGCAAGTGCCTCGGGCATTACTCACCGTCTTTCCCGGCCAGTTTCCCGTGTGCTGCTTCAGCCCGGTCAGCGCGTTAAACACCGTGCTCTTTCCCACATTAGGATTCCCCGCCAGTGCAAGAACCTTACCCATTCTGACACCACCGCCCCTCTTTCATATGCAGGTAACGAATCATATGATCACCGCCTTATTTCACAAAAAGCCCCAGCAGTCCTGCTTGGGCCATAGCCTTATAATAGTATATGAAAGTTACGTCTGTCCTGTGCGGTCCATGCAGATATTCTTGATAAATGTCTTCTTTTTATCATTAGAAAGGCCAGCGCCCCTATGCGACCAGCCTGATCCTCACCTGGCTGGCATCCTCCTTGCGAAGCGCAATTACCGTCCTGCGAATCAAATATGCGCATGGATCTCCAAGAGGGCTGATTCCCACGCATTCTACCAGAGTTCCTTCTATCAGCCCCATGTCCTGCAGACGTCTGCGCATATCCGTATTCATGCAGATGTCTGTCACAACAGCCCTATCCCCCGGGCTTAAATCCGCCATATGCCTGCAATACTTCATGCCGTCACTTCCTGTATTCGTAAAAGGCTCTGCGATAAGCGAGCCTTTAGCCTTATTCTACTATATGCAAAAAGGAGGTTTGGGGTTCGAAATTATAGTTATATATCCGCCATCACTCTCATACGATTATCTGAATCGACTATTCGGGAGAATTGCCATGCTCATCTATACCGTTAAGCCAGGAGATACCGTGGACAGCATTGCTGCCGCCTATGGCATTCCTGTTTCTACAATTGTCTATCTGAACCAGATTCCCTATCCATACCGGCTTGCCATAGGCGAAGCCCTGCTGCTTCCAACGCCTGCGGGTATCTCTTCTCCCCGCTCTTCAATCTATGCAGGCGGATATGCCTATCCCTTTATCAGCCCGTGGGTTCTTCGGGAGACGCTCCCTTATCTCTCCTATCTCTATATATTTTCCTATGGATTTACAATGGAAGGGGAGCTGATCGGGCCTTTGCTGGATGACGCCTGGATGATTGATACCGCCAGAGCCTTTGGTACAGCGCCAATTCTTACCTTGACGCCTTTTGGGCCGGACGGACGTTTTAACAATTCCTTGATTTCCCAGGTTGTGAATGACCTGGATGCCAGAAGGCGGCTTAAAGATGCGATTGTGGAGCAGATCACGACCCGGGGAATCCAGGGGCTGGACATCGACTTCGAATATATCCTCGCCAATGACAGGGATGCCTTTGTAGATTTCGTCGCCTATATGCAAGAAGCCGTAAGCGCCCTCGGGTATCCGACCAGCGTCGCTCTGGCACCGAAGACCTCGGATACCCAGACCGGGCTTCTCTATGAGGGCAAAGACTACCGGAGGCTGGGCGAGACTGCGGATTATGTCCTTTTAATGACTTACGAGTGGGGCTACACCTACGGGCCCCCCATGGCAGTCGCCCCACTTAATAAGGTCCGGGAGGTGGTGGAATATGCGGTCACCGTGATCCCCCCTTCCAAGATCCATCTGGGGATACCCAACTATGGTTATGACTGGACGCTGCCCTTCGTGCGAGGCACCTCCCGCGCCCGCACCATCGGCAATGTGGAAGCCGTGCAGCTGGCCATTTCCCGAGGCGCGGCCATCCAATTTGACGATATCGCCCAGTCTCCTTTCTTCCGCTACTGGTCCAACGGAACAGAACACGAAGTGTGGTTCGAAGATGTCCGCAGCTTGAATAGGAAATTTGACCTTGTCGAAGAGTTCGGCCTAAGAGGCGTATCCTACTGGCAGATAATGCAACTATTTCGGGCCAACTGGCTCCTTCTGGCTGACCGGTTCAATTTGACACACCAGTTGTGACGATTTTACGCACCAGTTGAGGCAAGTTGACACGTAACAAAATGAAGATGTGCACGTAACACTTTTCAAAAGTGTTACGTGCACATCTTCATTTTGTTACGTGTTCAATATACGCTTGGCATTCTCCACGCGTTCTGTTGTGGGGGGCTCCACCCCTTCCAGGGGATACTCAAGCCCCAGTTCTTTCCATTTATATACGCCCAGCGTATGGTAGGGAAGAACTTCTACTTTTTCTACATTCTTCAGGGTCGCGATAAAGTCATGAAGTCTTATGAGATATGCATCTTCATCGCTTCTTCCCGGAACCAGGACGTGGCGGATCCAGACTGGCTTTCCTATATCTGAGAGATATCCTGCCAGTTCCAGGATATTCTGGTTTGATTGTCCGGTCAGAATCTTATGCTGTCCGTCATCGATATGCTTGATATCCAGCAGCACCAGATCGGTGTACTCCATCAGTTTTCGGAATTTTCCAAAGAACGGCTCTTTTTTTGTAAATGGATTTCCGCTGGTATCAAGGGCAGTATGGATACCTTCCTGCCTGGCCCTTTCGAATAGTTCTAATAAGAAGTCGATCTGTAAGAGGGGCTCGCCTCCGCTGACTGTGATCCCGCCTTTGCTTCCCCAGTAAGAGCGGTACTTTAGCGCCTTTTCTATTAGTTCATCCGCAGTATAAGGGGTTCCTGCCCTCTTATTCCAGGTGTCCGGGTTGTGACAGAACTGGCAGCGCATGGCGCAGCCGGAGGTAAATATCACGTAGCGGACGCCTGGTCCATCTACAGAGCCAAAACTTTCCAAAGAATGAATGTATCCTTTTGTCATACTCTTGCTCCTTCTTACATTCTATCGTGACAGGTTCTGGCGATAACGTCCATCTGCTGTTCCCTGGTCAGGTCAATGAACTTAACCGCATATCCGGACACGCGAATCGTGAAATTGGCGTATTCCGGCTTTTCTGGGTGCTCCATAGCATCAATTAGTTTCTCGGTGCCAAACACGTTTACATTCAGATGATGCGCTCCTTGGCTGAAATATCCGTCCAGCACGCCTACCAGATTGTCCGTGCGCTCCTCATCGCTGTGCCCAAGCGCGCCCGGGCTGATGGTCTGCGTATTAGAGATTCCGTCAAGGGCAAGTTCATAAGGAAGCTTCGCCACAGAGTTCAGAGACGCCAGCAGCCCGTTCTTCTCCGCGCCGTATGATGGGTTCGCCCCAGGCGCCAGTGGCTCTCCTGCTTTTCTTCCATCCGGCAGCGATCCGGTAGCCTTGCCATATACTACGTTGGACGTAATGGTAAGGATTGAGGTTGTGGGTTCAGAATTCCGGTAGGTATGGCATTTCTTAAGTTTATGCATGAATGTCTTGAGAAGCCAGATTGCGATCTCGTCCGCACGGTCGTCATCATTCCCGTATCTTGGGAAGTCTCCCTGCGTCTCAAAGTCCACCGCCAGGCCGTCCTCGTCTCGAATCACCTTGACCTTGGCATACTTGATCGCGCTCAAGGAATCGACCACATGAGAGAATCCGGCGATCCCGGTGGCGAATGTACGTCTTACATCCGTGTCGATAAGCGCCATCTCCGCTGCCTCATAGTTGTATTTGTCATGCATATAGTGAATCATATTCAGGGTGTCCACATACAGTTTTGACAGCCATTCCATCATAGCGTCATATCGTTCCATAACTTCATCGTAATCCAGATACTCTGAGGTGATCGGCCTGTACGCCGGCGCTACCTGCTCTCTCGACTTTACATCGATACCGCCATTGATGGCATACAGCAGGCATTTCGCCAGATTGGCGCGGGCGCCGAAGAACTGCATCTCCTTGCCTGTCTGGGTGGCTGACACGCAGCAGCAGATAGAATAGTCGTCCCCCCATACCGGGCGCATGACATCATCATTTTCATACTGGATGGAACTTGTGGTCACGGATATCATGGCCGCATACTTCTTGAAGTTCTCCGGCAGGCGCGGGGAATAGAGCACCGTCAGGTTCGGCTCCGGCGATGGACCCATGTTTTCCAGGGTATGAAGGAATCGGTAATCGTTCTTCGTCACCATAGAGCGTCCATCCTGTCCGAGTCCTCCCACCTCCAGGGTCGCCCAGACCGGATCTCCGGAGAAGAGTTCATTATATGACGGGATCCTTGCAAACTTCACCATCCGAAACTTCATAACCATGTGGTCGATCAATTCCTGAGCCTGCGTCTCAGTAAGCGTTCCCTTTTCCAAGTCTCTCTGCATATAGATATCCAGGAATGTGGAAATGCGTCCTACGCTCATAGCTGCCCCGTTCTGGGTCTTGATGGCTGCAAGATAGCCGAAGTAGAGCCATTGCACCGCTTCTTTCGCGTCCTTGGCCGGCTGCGAGATGTCATAGCCATACACCCAAGCCATCTCTTTCATTTCTTTTAATGCCTTGATCTGGTCTGCGATCTCTTCCCGCAGGCGGAAGTCCGTACCCTTCATGCCGTGCCTCTCGCCGCGGATAAAGTCCTGCTGCTTACGCTCGATCAAGTAGTCGATGCCATAGAGCGCCACGCGCCGATAATCCCCTACGATGCGTCCCCTGCCATACGTATCCGGCAGGCCTGTAATAATCTTGTTGTGACGCGCCCTTTTCATCTCCGGCGTATAGATATCAAATACGCCCTGATTGTGCGTCTTATGGTATTTGGTAAATATCTCGTGAAGTCTCTCGCTTGGCTGGTAGCCATAGGTGGTGCAGGCCTTCTCCGCCATATGGATACCGCCGTAGGGCATAAAAGCGCGCTTCAGCGGCTTGTCCGTCTGAAGGCCCACCACTTGTTCCAGATCCTTCATATCTTCCTCAATATATCCAGGGCCATAAGCCGTAAGCCCGGATACGATCTCTGTCTCCATATCCAGTACTCCGCCTTTAGCACGCTCTTCTTTCTGAAGTTCCTGCAATCTGCCCCATAGTCTGTCGGTTGCTTCTGTAGCGCCTGCCAGGAATGACGCGTCGCCTTCATACGGAACGTAGTTGTTCTGGATAAAGTCTCTTACATCAACGTCATCTTTCCATAGCCTTCCCTTAAAACCTTCCCACTGTTCATACTGTGCCATTCTAATTTATCCCCTTTCGTGTATCAGGTTTTCATTTTCCCGCACAGTATATCACCCGGAAATAAAAATATCAAGCCTTATTCTGATAATTGTTCTCATTACTAATCATGTATGCAATTTTGTGCAATATGCTTTAGGCTTATAGCATTTATTGATAGTCCAAATACTGTTTGCCCCAGTTACACATTTCGACCAGTATAGGCGAAAGGGTATTGCCAAAATCCGTAAGCGAATACTCCGTTTTTGGCGGTACGACAGGATATACCTTTCGATTTATAAGTCCATCCTTTTCTAATTCACGAAGCTGTTGGGCCAGCATTTTATCAGTCGCCTTAGGCATTAACTTGTGAATCTCGCTATAACGCAATGTCTTCCCCATCAAATGCCACAGGATGACCGATTTATACTTGCCGCCAATCAGCTGGATTGTCGCTTCGACAGGACAAGTAAATTCACAACACTTGGTATTCATCAAATCACCATACTTTCTTTTTGGGTAGTATATAACTTAATAGTGCGTTCTTGTCATATAATCTATTGCAGGTATAATTATAGTATAGGTTAACCTGATACACAACGACAAATGGTAGTGTCAAGTGAACTATGAAAAACTGAGTTAAAAGAAAAAGGCTCAGATGAA
>ENA-OPTX01000270-OPTX01000270.1-human-gut-metagenome-genome-assembly--contig:-NODE-270-length-37046-cov-4.551215_pt1 | contig 37046 bp, 29 predicted proteins | sample MGYA00241465_ERZ501922 | MGnify/ENA primary metagenome ERZ501922 (study PRJEB25962, sample SAMEA2042399) | human gut metagenome | biome: human gut; feature: human-associated habitat; material: faeces...
AATTCAAAGCAAAAGACTTGCCAGAACGCTTCATCCGTTTCCATTTCATCTACACTCATCCTGCCTCCTCCGGGAAGAGAAGCACGCATCTTATTATTAACGGAAGTAATGGTAACCGCTTCAGGTATTGTCAACATCTTAAAGCATTCACGGGCAGTCGTGACGGACATCTGGCTGCTGGCAGCATTATTGTGTTGCTCTTTATGCCGGGACGTCATTGCCTTGACATACAATGATCGTGAACGGTTAACTTCCGGCACGCAGTCTTTTATCCGTATCTGCAATGTCAGCACAATCACCATTATCATGCAAATAGCCAAAGCTGTACCTACCATACAGACAATACTAATAAGCCGGTTCTCTTTCAACTGGTAAAGAGCTTGCTTTATGTATTGCTTCCACATCTTCTTATTCTTTTTTTGATTTGATTCTACAGGAGTTCACAGAAGAATGTTCTACATTAGAAATTCCAACCTTTCTTTGTTACGTCTTTACACTTCAGGTTTTTGGAGTTGATTTTACCAACGCCATCCCGCTTAAAGAAAGCTGCATCCGCTTTACCGGATACAGTGATATTTCCTACTCCATCCACTTTAGCTTTGATAGTGCTGCAATCAACATTCAACTTCATATTGCCTACTCCGTCAACATATAGTTTCAACTCATCGCAATATAGACTTTTCACGTTACAGTTGCCTACTCCATCAAGTTCGAAAGCTATATTTTTAAGTTTTAGTTCCTCTTTTGCATCGAAGTTCCCTACTCCATCAATTTTCACTTTACTCAAATCGGGAGCAGTAATATAGAAAGTCAGATTCTTGATATTCTTGGCATTTTTATCTTTATAAGAGATAACCAGAGTTCCATTTTTCACTGTCACCCTTGTTTTCTCTACAAATTCAGAAGGACCTTCCAGACGACAGGCGCATCCTGCCGATTGAGTAAAAATAATATTCCCGACAGATTGCAGGTTTATGGCAGAAAACTCGTCTACATTATAATCTTTACTCACATTTTGTGCCGATAGCGAACAGAAAGCAACACTTAACAGGACAGCTATCGCAACGATGAAAATATTCTTTGTCATGATGATTTTTAATTTAGAGATACATTAATCAATTTTTCCATTTAGTTCTAATCGTAAGAGGCCGTTTCTATTGTACCTGGCGTCCATCGAAGAAACGAATAGTGCGCGAAGTCTGCTTCGCCTGTTCTTCATTATGGGTAACCATCACGATAGTACGTCCGTCTTCCTTATTCAACCGATGAAGCAGTTCCATTACTTCAGCTCCCATCTTTGAATCCAAGTTACCTGTCGGCTCATCGGCAAGGATTATTTCGGGATTACCAATAATCGCACGGGCAATAGCTACACGTTGGCATTGCCCACCGGAAAGTTGTGTAGGAAAATGTCTCATACGATGGCTTAATCCTACTTTTTCCAATACCTCTTGTGCCAACCGTTTTCGTTCACTGCCAGCCATACGTCGATAAAGCAAGGGGAGCTCTACATTATCCATCACATTCAACGAATTAATCAAATGAAAAGACTGAAATACAAAACCGAGCGTTTTATTACGAAAAACCGCCAGTTCCTTGTCTTTCATTCCTTCGGTACGTATTCCGTTGATTTCCACCATTCCCATTGTAGGTGCATCAAGCAATCCCATTATGTTCAGCAGGGTGGATTTTCCGCATCCGGAAGGTCCCATTATACTTAGAAATTCTCCACGTTCTACCGTCAGATTCACATTCTCCAATGCTACCGTCTCAATCTCGTCCGTACGATAAATCTTAGAAAGAGAGTTCAATGTTATCATAACTTCTAGCATTTAGTTTATTTAATTTTCAACTTATTCTTGTTCTTATAAGCACTCATATCGCTTACTACTACTTTATCACCCGGCTGCAATCCGCTCAACACTTCTACATATTCAAAATTAGAATCACCTAACTGTATTTTACGTTTTACCAGTTCATTATCAGAGTTGCAGACAAAAAGTTCATATTCACCGCGTCCCACATAGAAAGAACCATTGGCCATGCGCATTACATCTTCCTTCACAGCATTCATCACATAAACATCTGTCTTTAGTCCGGAACGTAAGCGGCGGTGATTATCTTCTTTCAACTGAACAGTTATCGAAGAACGATCTCCTACTGAAATTTCCTGAGTCACATATCCTATATAAGATATGACGAGAATATGCTTACCTGAAGGAACTTCCAAAGAATAATTACCGTCAAAGTCGGTAATCGTACCCACCGTTGTACCTTTCACCAGTACGGATACACCAATTAACGGCTCCCCTGTGTCATCTATGATTTTACCTGTAACAGTACGTCCTTGCTGGACAGACTGAACCAATTCACCGGCAACAGGGTCACTTGCATTTGCATAAGAAAATGCAGACGGCATACATAATGCTGCCGATAACCCTAAAATAATGGGAGTACGTCTGATATTACTTTCCCAATTTTGTTTCGGACTTTTTTTCATGCTTTTCATTTCTGTTATAATAGTTAACAAGATTTATTTTATCATATCTATTTAAATGACGCATGTAAAAAGCCCCTGTACCCAAGCTTAATCATAAAAATACGTTAAAACAAAAGTACGTTTCCTTTCATTTGGTGTTTATTTTTAACTGAATCACAAACTTAAATTTATAAATACCTGATTTTAGCCGATAAGATTCTAATACAGGTAGCCCCACGAATTATCTCCCTCCAACTCCCATTCGTGCACAATTTATATCTACCGTAGTGTTACTGTGAGGCTTCAATTCAAAGCCATGCTCCGATTATTTATAAGATCTACTGATTATAAGCAATCTCAATCGGTTATTTAAGGTTTCATAAACTAAAAGGAACCATACAAATACCTCTATACAAATCAATATAAATAGAATATAATCAATTTCATCATAGTAATTATAATAGGTAGTAACAAATCGATATGCGACTACCAATCCAATGGAATGAAAAAAATTGTCTTGCCTCTTTACAAATAGAGACAAGACAATTATTCTACTATAAAAGTTTTAATTTATCAATATCCAGGATTTTGATATTCAGCACCATTAGATATAGTTGCAGTAAATGTTGTAGAGATAGGTCGTAATGCATAATTAGGATTAAAGAACTGAGCCAAGTCCGGATGTGTTTCCTCCAAATAATTTGAACTCTTAAACATGCCGGTACGTTTCAAATCATAAAATCTACAATATTCGCCACAAAGCTCACGTCCTCTCTCATCTAAAACAGTACGAACTGTAGCTGTACCTGTCAATGCCTTTGCCCCTGCACGAGCACGTACCTTATTAATGTATCCCATTGCATTCGCACCACCATTGATATAAATATCAGCTTCTGCAGCTATCAGGTAAACTTCTGCCATACGCATCATAAAAGTCGCATTTAAATTGCCATTGCGTTTTTTAGAAGCATTGGCCACATAGTAATTGCTACTATTATGCTTATTCAATGATGGATAAAAATAACGGAACTGATTTTCCATACCATTATATTGCATATTTACATTATGTTTTTGATCATTGTACACATCATCATAAGCAATCATTAAATAATTCGAGGTATGTCTATTTGCTTTTTCCTCAGCATAATCCTCATCCTGAGGCATTACAAATTTAATCGCCAAATCTCCCTTCTTTAATTCAGTACCAACTATAGATTCATCTTTATCATACATATTAGCCGCACTAGTATCCCAAATATAATTCTTATTCGCATTCCATTCAGTAGTAAATGACTCATGGAATCTAGGATCAAGTGTTCCGTCCTCCTGCACATAAAGGTTTAAAAGATGTTGAGTAGGCATAAAAATGCCAGAAATACATCCTTCCCAAGTTAAACGAGTTTCTTGATTATCTTCACGTGCTCCGAATTTATTCACATTACACAAGAAATATTCATCATTACGATTTAATTTATAGTTACCGTTACTAGAACCATGACCATCAGAACCAGCATACCAACGATGCTTCCACAAAGCTTCTTTATTTTCCCAATTATTCGATTCTTTAAAAACTTCTTCATAGGTCGGATACATATAAGCATTATATTTTGCACCACCTGATTCACAATCAGCAATCAATTCTTTAGCCGAATCCAAAGCCTTTTGCAAATATTCTGTCGAACCATATTCATAAGTTTGCAAACAGGCCTTTGCCAAAAATCCCAAAGCTGCCTTTTTGGTTGGAACCGTAGTAGTGGCATGTGTACCAACTGCCAACCATTCTACAGCATATTCTAAATCAGGAATAATAACTTCTTTATAAATAGTCAGCGGATCTGTACGTTCCGGAGCATAATTCAAAGTATGCTCTCCACTTCTTGTTTCACGTAAGGCCTCAACTTCCGATCCATTTTCAATACGATAAATTACAACCTCGTGCACTCCACGTACTGACTCAATCTGCATAGATACTCCTTTTTTAACATCAGTACCTGCAAAAATTGTGGATTCTGTTAAGGTCAAAGAAGGTCCAGGGATAGTTTTATAAGTTACAGGCAACGTTGAAATCGTAATATAACCATAGGTATCTTCCGCTTTTACTTTAAAACCTCTGTCACCTTCTTTATAATCTATCATTTCATCAAACGTATATTCTTTCTCCCCACTCAAATTGATTATTCCTTTCGACTCCTGTCCGCTAGCTGAAACCAAATACATTTCAACTGTTTTCAAACCAGCCTCCGAAGTTATTTTAAATGTAGTACGAGGAATAGTAGGATTCTCATCCATTTCATCATAGATAATCTCTTCCGGATCAAAAGTGATAACCGGACGTTCTACCACATCAGTCACAGATATGGGCAGTGTTCCTGTGATAGCATGATTCAGTTTATCAGTCGCTTCAATAATAAATGCCTGATAATTTGCATTATATTCTAAGTTTTCCGACAAACTATAAGAGTTCGGATTAAAAAAATCCGTGACAGTCTTATACTCAACAGTACCCTCTACAGTCTGGATTTTCATCGTTACGCTCTGCAATCCAGCCTGGGACTTGATTACAGCTACTACTGGCAGATTGTCGACTTTATTCAAATCAACATCCAATTGTTCCATCGGAAATTTGATAACAGGAGCAGACGCATTAGGATCAATGCCTTCATTGTCGTCGCCGCAAGCTACTAAGTTTAAACAAAGCCCGATTAATAAGATGGTATATAATTTACGAATCATAATAAACTCATTTTAATGTAATACTGATTATTTCTGGTAATAACAATATTTCTCGAAGATATGAATGACACCATTCGTCGGCAAAATATTACTAGTTTTGGCATTACGCTGAGGTGATTTGCCATTACTACCCGTTTCATTCACCAAGATCTTGCCTACGGCAGCCTGCCACGGATTCTTCCAGACAGACATTGTCATCAATCCCTTTTCCCCGGGAAGCATTGTCAGAACAAACATAGCTTCCACCTGCAGTTGACCATAGGAACTGTATTCACCATCTACAATATGGTATAAAAGCATATTTTTCACCGTTTCTTTATCACAGTCCGTAATAGAGGCTATCCCCGGAAAGGCATTTTCACGGTATGATTGCATTGCCGTATTATTCAAAGCCAAATAAGTGTATTTATTTTCGGTTTGAGTATAATAATCCTTCAAACCTGTATACTCTATAGCAGTAGTAAATTCAGAGAACACATCCTGATGATCCTGAAAATACTCCCAAGCTGTTACATTTACATGAGGATCATCTATTGATGCTTCATAATCATAATTCTTCTGCAATTCCAAGTCACACCCAGCTAGCGCAATAACGCTCAAGCAAAAGAAAAGCGTCCTATATATTGTCTTTTTCATCGTTTCAATCTTTTTAATTGTTACCATAATATGCATTCTGAGTTATCTTCGGATTCTCCAATATGTGAGAATAATGAATCGGGAACAGCTCATTTCCATCCTGACTCATGCCATTAATAGGCTTCATCACTTCTTTCCATTTCCCTGTACGTAACAAGTCGAACCAACGACGGCCTTCACCCACTAACTCTACCTGCCGTTCACGCAGAATATAATTAATGACTTCATCTTCCGATGCAAAGCTAAGTGCAGTAGGAGTAACCAGTCCGGCACGGTCACGTACTTTCTTCACTAAATCCAGAGCTTCTTCCCATTTTCCTAAACTGGCACGAGCTTCAGCCTGCAATAACAACATATCCGTGTAGCGATAGATAGGATAAGCAACCTCACAAGTCTTATTTAATGAGTTACTAATATCACCGGCCATATATTTACGTAATTCGTTTCCATTCTGATAATCTTTCACAGTATAAGCTTTACGCAAATCACCCTGCATATCCGGTTCATTGAAAACACTCATCAACTTATCCGACAAAACGGCAGCACGGTTACCAGAGCCGGAGAACCATTGATACATATAACTATAACCATTGGTTCCCACTTCATCCATATTAAAATGAATCAGGAAAATAAACTCTTTTGTAGAATACTCATCATTTTCCGGAGTATCATCCGATGGCTTGTTATTCAATTCCTCTGTGAACATTGTATGCCAAGTTTGAATAGAGGGTTCAAAATCTACCAGACGCCCTTTGGAAGATTTTATATCAGCCATCTTATCAATGGTCTGATCAGCCAAATTATATTGCTCTGTCCACATATAAACATCAGCCATGATGGCCCAAACGCCACAGATAGAGATACGTTTGCGTTCGTAATTTTTGTTACGGTTAATCAGACTCTCCGCTTTCTTCAGATCCGGAAGAATTACATTATCAATAATATAATTCTTATCTGTACGTTCCTTGTAGATAGCCTCCGAATACTTTTCAGTAGGTTCTATAAACAAAGGTACGTCTCCCCAGACACGGATAGCATAGAAGTAAGCCAAAGCACGCAACGCATACGCTTGTCCAAGGTAATCGTTACGGTCTGCCACATCCGGCATACTGATATTAGGAACATATTTGATGGCCAGATTGGTCTGGTTAATCATCTGATACAAGGTCGTCCATTTCGCACATTTCTCGTCCGTAGACATCAGGTTGTTAATCACACGTGCCTGATCGGCCATCACCGGTGCTCCGGGAGCTACGTTATCCGAACGGAACTCACCCCAATAAAAATAATTCTCGCGTAAAGTGGAACGCAACAATCCATAGATTTCATTTATACCTGCTTTAGCGTCACGGGCGGTCTGCCACATGTCACCTGCCGGGATTTCACTCACCGGTTCCTCATTCAGAAAGTCTGAACAGCTATTCAATGATAGAGCCAGGCATATAGCTCCAACAAAATATTTTATATTCTTCATACGATATCTTCAATTAAAAGTTTGCAGAAAAACCAATACCATATTCTCTCTTTCTCGGATAGCGGTAAGAGTCTTTACCTACCTGCAGAGGATTACTTGTAGAGAATTCAGGATCGAATCCCGAATAGTTGGTCCATGTCAATGCGTTGTTTACAAAAGCGTAGATATTTATATTCTTCAACATCAGCTTCTTTATCCAGTTTTCTGGAAGATCATAGGCTATACGTACGTTCTGCAGACGAATAAAGGAAGCATCTTCCAGATAGAACGAGTTACCCATACGTGCATTGTTATAATCATCATTATACGGACGCGGATAGATAGCCTGGTCGCCCGGATGCAACCACATATTATGAATTACTTCCGGTGAAGGAGTGGTTCCTGTATATTTGAACATGTTACGATTATGTTCAGCGGCATTATAAATCTGTCCTCCCAAAGAATAATAGAATCCCAAATACAGACTTACGTTTTTCCAGGTCACGGTTGTATTCAAACCACCGGTCACATCAGGCATGGCATTACCAATCACCATACGGTCGTTATCATCAATCACACCATCCCGGGTTCCTTCCGGTTCTTCCCAGTTGTAATCTCCGCCACGGAACGGTTTGCCGTTCGGTAACGTTTTCTGGCGAATATCACCTGCATATTCCTTTCCATTCAATAAATACTTGTATTGGAATACACCATTTTCAAACACCGGAGTCAGTTGCTCCCATTTATCTGTAAAAGCATTCGATTCGTCATAAGCAAAGACACCGGCACTTTTAAATCCATAGAAGTCACCTACGCGACCGCCTTCCTGCATCCACCAGATATCACCTTCCATATATGCCTTACCTTCAGACAGTTTCTCAATGCGGTTGATATTTCTGGAGATATTGAAAGAAGCATTCCACTTCCAGTCCTTTGTGCGGATAATATCACCGGTAACGGCAATTTCAAAACCGCGGTTGCTCATCTCACCGACGTTTGTCTTCATATATGCAAAACCGGATTCTTTAGGCAGTTGGTAGTTTGCCAACAAACCGTCTGTATATTTATCGTAGTAATCAGCAGTGATTGTCAAACGGCTATTCCAGAAATTCAAGTCCAAACCAAGGTTGAATTGTTTGGTTTCCTCCCATTTCAGATTGTCTTTACCGATACGAGTCGGAATAACACCACCCACTCCGTCATAGATAGAATTCGGAGAATAAGAATAAATATAATCATAGTTTCCGATCGCCTCATTACCGGTGATACCATAACTTACACGAATCTTACCATCTTCCAGGAATTTCTTCGAGAACTTCATGAATTTTTCATCTGAGAAACGCCATCCCACTGACACTGACGGGAAATTACCCCATTTGTTTTCTTTCGCAAAACGAGAAGAACCGTCCCGACGCATATTCGCTGTAAACAGGTATTTCCCCAGATAATCATACGTCACACGTGCAAAAACGGAAGCCATGGAGTGATTACTCAATGTAGATCCCGTAGAGGATAAATCCAGATTGGCAGCAAACGCGTTCATTGTATAAATAAAGTCGGTAGAGGAATTCAATCCCACAAAAGTTTCATTTTCATAACGCCATTGTTGAGCACTGACACCCACCATCGCGCTGAAATTATGTCCTTTTATCTTGCGTGCATAAGTGATGAAATCTTCATTCATCCAGTTCCAGTTGAGGTAATTATAAGAATACCCTTTATTCTGTTTCTGCCATTCATCAGTAATAAGACTAGGTTCGAGTTTTTTGCGCTTGTCCAAATAGAAGTTGGCATTTATATTGGCTCTGAACTTCAGGTACTTGTTGAATTTGATTTCAAAGAACTGGAAGAAGTTAGCCTTATAAGAATCCGTAAAGTCAGTGGTATAATTGACCTGTGCAATAGGATTCTTCTGACCATTAAACACCCCGACCAAAGAGCCATCCGGATAATAAGTATTGAAATAAGGACGACGAGTCAACACTGCGCTCAATAACGTACCTTCATTCAGACCTTTCTTTTTAGAATAAGTAAGAGAAATACGGCTACCCATATTCATCCAGTCTGTCGGTGAATAATCGGAGTTGATACGAGTATTTAATCTTTGGAAACCAGTATTGGAAATAATACCCTTCTCGTTATAATAACCGGTATTGATGAAATATTTCAGTTTCTTTGTACCGCCACCTACGCTGATATCCACCTGATCTTTCTGCGCAGTACTTGTAATCATGTCCAGATAATCATTGTCTACATTGAAGAATGAATTCAACGGATCATCCAGAATATCAATACTTTCATCCGGATTACCTCCGCCGTATGTTTCAAAATACTCTTTACGGTACTGGTCGTACAACAGACGCTCTTTACGATTTGCCTGTGGCACCTTATGAGACAATGTACCCCACGAGTGATTATACTTGATATCAATACGGGCTTTACCCTCCTGACCACTCTTGGTAGTGATAATAATCACACCGTTAGCCGAACGGGAACCGTAGATCGCTGCAGAAGCCGCATCCTTCAAAATTTCCATGGAAGTAATATCATTGGTATTGATACCATCGATACTTTCCAAAGGCACACCGTCTACAATATAAAGAGGAGTAACTCCTTCGGCGGAGAAAGTGGATGTACCACGAATTTTAATAGAAGAAGATTCACCGGGTTGTCCCGAGCCGGACACTACCTGTACACCGGCAGTAGTACCTTGCAGTGCTTCAAAAACATTGGTAGCCATCTTCTGCTCAATAGCCTCACTTGAGATGGAAGTAATAGCTCCCGTTACATCACGCTTTTTCATCGTACCATAACCCACCACCACTACTTCGTCCAACAACTTAGCGTTCTCTTCAAGCGTAATATTCATTGTTTTATCTTTCACTACCACATCTTTAGGGGTATACCCCATGAATGAGACAGTCAAAGTAACTCCCTTCTTTGAAACATTCAATGAGAAATTACCATCCAAATCCGTAATTGTCCCATTAGATGTTCCTTTCTCCATCACATTGGCGCCAGGCAAAGGAAATCCTGTTTTATCTACAATAACTCCCTTCACTGCAAACCCGCCTTGAGCATAAGCCGGATTAACAAGGAAAAAGAGACTCAAGGAAATCAAAAGGAACGACTGAAACAACCGCACTTTTGTCCTACTCTGCAAATTTTTCATAACTAGAATAAAATTAAATTGGTTAATTATCAAGGTTTTACTCACTACTTAATTAATTAGGAGAAATACATTGGTCTCTCCCGTAAGATGCTATCTTTTATTTATCACATAAATAATCGTCTTTCATAATACTATACAATAATTATTATATTAGAATAAAGATTACACAGTACCTAGTCTGCTAATTTAAAGTGTGTGCGTACACACCTAACCAAAGAAAACTCAAGTACAAGCTGGCATGATCCAACGCCACAAAAGTATCGGATTTGAGCATATTGCACCCTATCGAATTGTTCGTTTTATCTAGTCTAAAAATTCAGATGACTTATTTTAATCACTTTACAGAGGGATCGGAAGGGGCATCATGAGATTTCCTATACTGTGTAGGAGCAATATCAAAAAGTTCTTTAAAGCATTTATTGAAGTATTGAGGGTTTCCAAATCCTAACCGGTAAGCAATATCCGATATATTCATTTCCGGAGCATTCAGCAGAAAATACGCCGCTTTTTTCAGACGCAGATTCATGATAAAATTATTTGGCGTACTTCCCGTAATACCTTTTATCTTCTGGAATAAGACGGTACGTCCTACTCCCATCTCCCGTGAGAAAGCATCCGAGCATGGACATGGTGAAGAGCGACAGGAAGGCGTAGTAACGCTGGAAACCGCGTTCGCCCTTCATGTAGCCGAAAGAGTATATGTGTACCAGCAGCGAAACGGTACTGATGACCACGAGCATCATAACCGAAATCGGGTCGAGTAGGATACCCATGTCGATACTGAGGCTTTCTGTGAAAGGCAGCCATTTGAAGTTATAGGGCATCAGCGCCTCGTACGTACCATCGGCAAGGCGGGGAGCGCTGAAGTACATTCCTGCGGTGAGATAGGAAAGCACTGCGACCACACCCAGTGCCGCAGTTCCGATAAGGCCGGCAGTGCGGTGTGACATCCATTTACCTCCAAGTCCCAGAGCGAGGAAAGAGAGGAAAGGGAGTAGAAGGATTAATATTGTATATTCCATATATACTATGTTTATCAATTATTACTATTCAAGAAACATCGCTTGGCGATTCTTGCTCTTACCACTTCATCTCATCCAGTTTGTTCACCTGGATACTGCGGATGTTACGGTAGATGTTAATCATGATGGCAATGGCTACAGCCGTTTCGGCCGCCGAGATGGCGATGGAGAATAAAGAGAAGAAATATCCTTCCAGTCCTCCGGGGAATAGGAAACGGTTGAACACCGCAAAGTTGATGTCCGTGGCATTCAGAATCAGCTCGATGCTGATAAGTATCGCCAGTGTGTTGCGGCGGGTGAAGAACCCATAGATGCCTGCGAAAAACATGATAGCCGAAACTATCAGATAATATTCCATGTGTATCATAATTCTTATCTTTTACGTGCTATTAATAATCCACCTACGATACATGCCAATAACAAGATGCTGACTGCTTCGAAGGGAAGCAGATAACCATACTTGTCACCGCTCAGCATGTGGTGACCGATGGTCTTGATGTTGACCTCCAAAGGTTCCACGTCGGTGGTGGCAATGAACTTATGCTTCAAAGTGATGAATACTACGATGATGGCACCGCCCACGGTGGCACCCAGTCCGGCAAGGAACCTGCTACGCTTTAACTTCTCGATGACATCGCCTTCGCCACTGGTAAGCAGTATGGAGAAGACGTAGAGCACTACGATACCGCCGGCATAGACCATAATCTGCACGGAACCGAGGAAGGTGTAACCCAGCAGAAAGTAGATGCCTGCCGTACCGAAAAGCACGAACAGCAGGTAGGTGGCCGAGCGCACCATGCGATGGGTCGTTACCGTCAAGATGGAAAATACGGTGATAAAGGCCGCAAGGAAGTAGAATACTACTGTTTCAAGAGTTATTTCCATGTTGTTTAATTACAAGTTACTATTAACGAATTACTTTGTTGTCTCTTCTTTGGGAGCAGTGGGTTTCTTTTTTTCTTCTACATGGCTGCCCGGACGGTTCAGCGTCATGACCAGTTTCGTGCGGTCAAACACTGCATGCTCAAAATCCTGGTCGAACGTGATGGCATCGTGAGGGCAGGCATTCACACAGAGTTGGCAGAACATGCACGAACCGAGGTCGTATTCGTACTTAACCAATATCTTCTTTTTCTTGCCGTCTTCCGTTTCAACCATCTCGCCGGTCACCTTGATGGTGTCGTTGGGACAAGCCATCTGGCACAAACCGCAAGCTACACACCGATGTTCATTTTTATCATTATGGGGCATGGTCAGCGTGCCACGGAAACGGTCGGAGAGTTTCAATGTCGAGCGGTTTTCCGGATATTGTTCGGTAGTCTTTCGTCGGCAGAATACGGTCATGGTTGTTTTCATACCTGTCAGCAGAGAAGTGACGCCGTGTATGAGTCCGCCGATATAAGAGTTCTTTTCTTTCATTACTTTTGCCTTTATTAAAATTATCCGCAAGGAAATCTTGCTCCGGCGCTACGCCGGTTAGAAATGCAATTTAAATACTACAATTAATACCATCAAAATCAAGTTCACCATAGAGATGGGTACCAGGTACTTCCACTCCAGATTCAGAATCTGGTCAATACGCAGGCGGGGGAAGGTCCACTTTATCCACATCAGCAGGAAGACTACGAAGAAGGCCTTTCCGAAGAACCATACAAATCCCGGAATGTAATCCATCACTGCGTTGAAGCCGTCCAGGCCTACGATGTGTAGCGGCATCCAGCCTCCCAGGAAGATGGTGGCTGCCACGGAGGCTACGATAAACAGATTCAAATATTCTGCCAGATAGAAGAATCCGAAGCCCATACCGCTGTATTCCGTATGGTATCCGGCAGTCAACTCGCTTTCGGCTTCGGGCAAGTCGAAGGGACCGCGGTTGGTTTCCGCATTTCCGGCAATGAGGTAGATGATGAAGGCTATCAATGCAGGGATATGTCCCTTGAAGATGAACCAGCCGTCAGCTTGTCCTTCTACTATTTCGGAGAACTGCATGGTTCCCATCAACACTACCATTGTCAGTATGCTCAATCCGCAGGACAACTCGTAGCTGATAATCTGCGCACCGCTTCGCATGGCTCCAATCAGCGAGAATTTATTGTTGGAACTCCAGCCTGCCAGCAGGATACCCACTACGCCGATACTCGATGCAGCCAGCAGGAAGAACACTCCTACATTGAAGTCCAATACCTCCAATCCCTTGTTGATGGGCAGGCAGGCAAATGTCAGGAAAGAAGCGATGATTACCATGAACGGTGCCAGATTGTAGAGGAACCGGTCAGAGAATTTCAAATCAATGATTTCCTTTGTCAACATCTTGATGACGTCGCAGGGCACTTGGAGCAATCCCCATTTCCCCACGCGCATCGGACCGAGGCGGCATTGGAAGAAGGCGCATATCTTACGCTCCATGTAAATCAGGATGATGGCAAGCACGGCATACATCAAAATGATGCATACGCCAATCACCACGCATTCGAGGAATATTGCCAGACCTTCCGGCATCAGGGAAGTCAGCATCTGGTGTATCCAGTTGGTTACTATACTAAAGTCAAACACGTTGTTCATTTACTATTTACAATTTACTATTTACAATTTACGAGGCGCTTTTTGATTTACAATTCACAATGTACAATTTACAATTTGGCTGCGCTGTAATTCCGCATGGTAAATTGTAAATTGTCAAATCGTAAATCCTTTTATCTGTCAATATCTGGTACTACATAATCCAATGTTCCGCCAATGGCAATAAGGTCGGCGATTTTAGCTCCGCGGCAAATCGTATTTACGGTCGATACCAATGGCAAGCCCGTACTGCGGAAATGCAGGCGGTAAGGCATCTTGTCGCCGTGGCTTTCGAGGAAGACGCCGAACTCACCGCGGCTACCTTCTACGGCTGCATAATAAGTGCCTTCCGGTACGCGGATAATAGGTTTCATCTTTTCCTGGTAGGCTCCTTCCGGGATGTTGTCTATCAGTTGCTCGATAATCTTCAGGCTCTCCAGAATTTCATCCATACGGATAAGGTAGCGTGCCCATGAATCGCCTTCGGTGCGGATGACTTCTTTAAAGTCCACCTTGTCATATACGGCATATGGCATACGCTTACGCACGTCGCAGGCCCATCCGCTGGCGCGTCCGGTGCCTCCGGTAGCTCCAAAGGCGATGGCATCTTCCCGTGAGAGTATACCCACACCTTTCAGACGTTGCTGGGCAATGATGTTCCCGGTGAATACGTCGTGATATTCGTGTAGGATACCGCGGAGGTAGGGGATAAACTCCTTCACTTTCTTTACGAAGCCGGGAGCAATGTCTGCCTGCACGCCACCGATGGTGTTGTAGTTCATGATGAGGCGTCCGCCGCAAGTTTCCTCAAAGATGTCGAGTATCTTTTCGCGGTCGCGGAAACCGTAGAAGAAGGCCGTTAATGCACCCAGGTCCATAGCAAGACAAGAATAGAACAGCAGGTGAGAGTCTATTCGCTGCAACTCGTCCATGATGGTACGTATGTACTGCACGCGTTCGCTTACTTCCACGCCCATTGCCTTTTCGATACACATGCACAAGGCATGGCGGTTCTGGTGTGCGCCCAGGTAGTCCAGACGGTCGGTCAGAGCCAAGGTCTGCGGATAGGTCAGGCTTTCGCACATCTTCTCGATACCCCGGTGGATGTAGCCGCAGTTGGCATCAATCTTGTCGATGATTTCACCCTCCAATGATACACGGAAGCGCATTACGCCGTGGGTGGCCGGATGTTGGGGACCGATGTTCACCACATATTCCTCATCACCGAAAAGTTGCATCTCCTTATTCTTGATGCTACCGTCGGGATTCAGCTCCAATTCCATGGTAGTGTCCACCGTTTCTTCGTTGTCCATACGCAACGGATTATCTTTTTCCGGCTCATTGTCTTTACGCATGGGATAGCCTACCCAGTCATTGCGCAGATAGAGTCGGCGCATATCTGGATGACCGATGAAAACGATGCCGTAAAAGTCGTAGACTTCGCGCTCGTTGAAATCCGCAGCTTTCCAGATATCGCTGACGGAAGGAAGTTCGGGATGTTCCCGGTTTAGAGTGGCGGTGCGTACCGCTATCCGTTCGCCGGTAATAGTAGATTCCAACAGATAGACTACACCGAGTCCGCGGGGGGTGTCCGGTGCGTCTTTCTCGTCGGGTATTCCCCAATCCATACCGCTGAGGCATTCCAGGAAGTCCATTTGTTTCTCTTTCCGCAGACGCAGCATTTCGTCGTGCAGGACTGAGGGCTCTATGTATTTTATTTCCATATTTTTAAGTACTGATTAGTGGTTCTCTTCTTTTCTGTTTACTCCACCGAAGTATTTCTCTATTTTCACTTTACGCTGCAATTGCATCATGCCGTAGTAGAATGCTTCCGGACGCGGAGGGCAACCGGGAATGTAGACATCCACCGGCAGAATCTTGTCCACACCGTTCACCACGTGATAGGATTTCTTGAACGGGCCTCCGCTGACGGCACAGCCGCCTACGGCTACTACATATTTCGGATCGGCCATCTGGTCGTAAAGACGTTTCAGAACGGGAGCCATCTTGTTGGTTATTGTTCCGCAAACCATAATCATGTCTGCCTGGCGCGGACTGGCACGGGCTACCTCGAACCCGAAGCGCGCCATATCGTAGCGGGCTGCGCCGAGGGCCATGAATTCGATACCGCAACAGCTGGTTGCAAACGTAAGAGGCCACAGTGAGTTGCTGCGTCCCCAGTTGACGAAATCGTCCAGTACGCCAAGGGCGACATTGGCGCCTCCGGCATTAAGTTCCCGAACCAGTTTCTCCAACGTTTCGTTGTCTGTAAACTCCTCATAAGGGATAGATTTAATTTTCGGCTTCTTTGTTACTTCCATTCCAAAGCTCCTTTCCTCCAGGCATAAGCAAGGCCCAGAATCAATATAATCAGGAAAAATAAAACACTGAAAAGTCCTGCCACGCCAAGTTCGCGGGTGATGACTGCCCAAGGAAACAGAAATACCGTTTCCACTTCGAACATCAGGAACAAGATGGCAAACAGATAGTAACCTACCCGGAATTGCATCCACGATTTACCGCGGGTAGGGATACCACACTCGTACGGCTCCATCTTCTGTGCATTGTACGAACGGGGTGCTATCGCATTGGAGAGCGCGATGACGATACCCACGAAAGCGATTGCCGTCAATAAGACGACCACTAACAAAGTAAAGTTCATAAACCTGATAAGATTTTAGATATATAATAATAGATACATCGCACCGGAGGACAAAACCTCTGAATTGTTGTCCGGCGAGTCAGGGGCAAGCGTCTGCGCTTGCAGGCCTTCTAAATGATAATCTTTCTTAGCCCGAACACGTAATAATTCGCGTCGGGTACGGGATGAGGAGACAGATTCAACAAACGGTCGCATTCCGGTGCATAGGCATGCTGCTGCATCTTGTAGATGTACATGCGCAGGAGTACGCTTTTGTTGGTTGGTACTTGCGTATGGTCCACATGTTCTATGCAGAGGGAGTTTGGTGAAAACAAGTCGTAGAACTTCTGGACTGCTTGTTGGGTGGTAGGAGCTTGTGACAGCGTACAGCATTCTGCTTGTCGGGTGGCAGGAACGCACAAAATATCTGCAGCTCCGGTTGCACTGTCGTGCAATAGGGCTGCAAAGATTATGATTAAACAGTATTTAATGCATTGCTTCATACCACAATTCTCTCTTTCAAGGACGCAAAGATATAATAAGTATTGTTCAATTTGCTATCCCCGCATAACAAAAAATGATTATTTTTACACTTTTTATCCTAAATCAATTCCGTTTCCAGAAATCCGGTGTGAAAAGCAGCAGTACGGTAAATAACTCAAGACGACCCAGAAGCATTAAAAAGGATAACAGCCATTTAGCTGCATCGGGCAGGGCATTCCACGAATAGGCAGGTCCGGTTTCACCCAATCCGGGTCCCATATTACCGATACTGGAAATGACGCAGCCCATTGATTCTTCAGCCCCGACACCCATAGCCATCATGAGCAGTGTGCCGATGACTATAATGGAGATATAAATAAAACAAAAAGCCAGTACGGTGGAGACAATGGAGGGAGAGATTACCTGCTTGTTTATCCGTACCGGAAGTATGGCATTGGGGTGTAGGATGTGTTTGAACTCGTTTCGTGAGACTTTGGTAAGAATTACCATACGTATACACTTCAAGCCTCCGGTGGTACTGCCTGCACACGCTCCCATCAGCATGATGATGGTAAGCAGCCCCCACAAGACGGGTGTCCATTGCATATAGTCATCTGTCGCAAAACCGGTGGAGGTCTGGAGGGAGATTACCTGGAACAAGGATTTGCGGAAGGATTCTTCCATCCCCATGGGACTGGTATAGTAAAGCACGATGGCTATGACGGCAGTGAAGAGCACAACTGAACCGAAATAGAATTTCAGCTCGGCATTGCCGATGAACTTCTTGAATTTCCGGTTGACGAACAATAATACTAAAGTGAAGTTGATACCGGAGATAAACATGAAGATGGAGATGACATATTCTATATAAGGAGAATTATAGTAGGCAACGCTGGCCTGCTTGGTAGAGAATCCACCGGTGCCGGTAGTGGCAAATGCATGGCAGATGCTGTCGAACCAGTCCATGCCTCCAAGCATCAGCAGGCAGACAAGTAAAGTGGTTATGCCGGTATAGATGCTCCAAATCCACTTGGCGGTGATACCGATACGCGGATGAACCTTGTCATGTGTGGGGCCGCTTGCTTCGGCTGCGAATACCTGCAGACCACTGACTCCGAAGATAGGAAGCACTGCAATGGTGAACATGATGATTCCCAAGCCGCCAATCCACTGTGTCATGCTGCGCCAGAACAGTATTCCATGAGGAAGTGACTCGATGTCGTCCAAAATAGTGGCACCCGTACTGCTGAAACCGGACATGGTCTCGAAGAATGCATCGGCAATGTCGGGTATGTATCCGCCTATATAGAAAGGCAGCATTCCGAAAAGAGAGAATGCCACCCAGGCAAAGCTGACCAGTACATATCCGTCACGGCGCGTCAGTTGCCGTTCACCTCCTTTACCGAGAGCTGCCAGCAATAAGCCTATCCCTGCTGTGATACCTCCTGCTTTCCAGAAATCGAGCATATCGCTTTCTCTGTAGTAGAAAGACACGCTCGAACAGACCAGAAACATGACTGTTTCCAGCAATAGCAGAATACCGATAATCCGTATGATTGTCTTGAAGTTAATCATTTACCAACGACTCATTCTCTATTAGTTAAAGTATTTTTCGATTTTCTTAATCATCATGTTTAGACAGAATACCACCACATGGTCACCCGGTTGTATCAAGGTATTACCCATAACCACGACGCCTTCCCCCTGACGGATAAGTCCGCCGATGGTGGTTCCTTTCGGGAGGCCGAGGTCTTTTACCGGATGTTTGGTAATCTTTGAGCCGGCCTTAACGGTAAATTCCGCTACATCGGCATTGGCAAAGGTCAGGCATTTCACATTGCTGACGTCCGCATCCAGCATCATCTGATAAATGTGGCTGGCGGCAATCATCTTTTTGTTGATGACAGTGCCGATGTCAAGGCTTTCAGCCATGCCTATGTAGTCTATATTCTCCACTTCTGCTACGGTTTTGCTGACTCCCATGCGTTTGGCGGCAAGGCAGGCTAGAATATTGGTCTCCGAATTGCCGGTCAAGGCAACGAAGGCTTCCGTGTTTTTCAGTCCCTCTTCCACAAGTAAGTCCATATCCCGCCCGTCGCCATTGATAATCATGGTGCGGTCGTCAAGCAACTCGGTCAGACGGTTGCAGCGGTTCAAGTCGTTGTCCACGATTTTCACCTGCATGTAGTCCGGGACGTATTGGGCGGTGCGTACGGCAATTCGGCTTCCACCCATAATCATTACGTTGCGCACATCAGCATAATCTTCCTTGCCAGCTATTTTGCGGATGTAGGGGACGTATTTCCTGATGGTGGTAAAGTATACGATGTCATGTAGCTTGATGGTATCGTCACCGCGGGGAATCAGTGTCTCGCTTCCCCGTTTGATGGCTACCACGTGATAGGGCAGCTCCGGTCCGCCCAGTTTGTGGAGAGGGATGTCCAGTATCTCGGCTTTTTCGCGTATTTTGGTGCCTATCAGTATCAAGGCGCCTCCGCAGAATTCCCACCATTGGCGTACCCAGCTCATGCGGATGGAGGATACGATCTCTTTGGCGGCAAGCATTTCCGGGTAGATGAGTGAATCGACACCCAGCTTCTGGAAAAATTCCTTGTTTTTGGGCAGCAGGTATTCGTAGTTGTCAATGCGGGCTACGGTCTTCTGTGCTCCCAGATTGTTTGCCAGCATGCATGCGGTCATGTTCCGGCTTTCATCAGGGGTGACGGCTATGAACAAGTCGGCTTCTCTCACTCCCACTTCTTTCAAGCCTTTTATGGATGTAGGGGAGGCCGTAGCCGTCATTAAGTCAAAGTTGGAGTTTAGGGTGCTCAACTTTTCTTCGTTGTCGTCCATCAGAATGATGTCCTGCTTCTCGCGGGACAGCAATTTAGCCAAGTGTGTGCCTACTGCGCCGGCACCTGCAATAATTATTTTCACTTTTAATTAGTTGATAGTTGATAATTAATAGTTGACATATGGGGTAGATACTTAAACGGTCAATTTTCAACTATCAATTATCAATTGATTATAGATTCCTTCTTCGTCCATTCCGCAAAGATGATGCAACTCTTGTATGGTGCCGTGCTCTATGAAGGCATCGGGTACACCGATACGTCTGATATGGGGGATATAGTCATTGTCTGCCATGAACTCCAGTATGGCACTGCCCATTCCTCCTTTTTTGACACCGTCTTCTATGGTGACGACATGCTGGAAGTTGAGTCCTACCTCGTGCAGCAAGGCTTCGTCGAGCGGTTTGAGAAAACGCAGGTCGTAATGGGCTATGGAGATCCCTTTGTCTTTCTCTGCGCGCTCTATGGCACGTGCGGCTACGTTGCCTATGGGACCGAGGGTGATGACTGCCAGGTCTTTACCTTCCTTCAGTTTACGCCCTTTACCTACGGGGATTTCTTCCAGCGGACATTTCCAGTCCAGTAATACGCCGCGTCCGCGGGGATAGCGGATGACGAACGGACCTTTGTCTGACAATTGTGCCGTGTACATCAGGCGGCGCAATTCATGTTCGTCCATCGGTGAAGATATGGTCAGGTTGGGAATCGGACGGAAATAGGCCAGGTCGAAAACTCCGTGGTGGGTCGGTCCGTCTTCTCCCACCAGTCCGGCGCGGTCCAGACAAAGTACGACGGGGAGGCGGAGCAGGGCGATGTCATGGATGACATTATCGTATGCCCGCTGCATGAAGGAGGAGTAGATGTTGCAGAAAGGTTGCATTCCTTCTTTTGCCATACCGCCCGAGAAAGTGGCTGCATGTCCTTCGGCAATACCCACATCGAAGGCACGGTCGGGCATGGTGTCCATCAGCTTGTTCATAGAGCAGCCAGTGGGCATGGCGGGGGTTACTCCGACGATTCTCGGATTTTCCTTTGCCAGTTCTACCAGTGTTTCCCCAAACACGTCCTGGTAAAGCGGAGGCAGGTTGCTGGTATCTGCCTTGAGGCGTTTTCCGGTTTTCGGATCGAACTTGCCCGGTGCATGCCAGATATCGGGATTCTTCTCGGCAGGTTCGAATCCTTTTCCTTTTACAGTGTGCAGATGCAGTATTTTCGGTCCCTGCATATCTTTGATGTCCCGCAGGACACGGGCTATGTTTTTCACATCGTGTCCATTGATAGGACCGAAGTAGCGGATGTTCATCCCTTCAAAGATATTCTGCTGCTGGGCGGCCATTGATTTCAGACTGTTGGCAAAGCGAATCAGCGCTTTGCGGCGGTCCTCGTTCAAAAGTCCCATTTTGAATAGCAGTCTGGAAGTTTTGAAGCGCAGCTGGTTATAGCGGTTGCTGGTAGTTAGGTTGAAAAGATACTGCTTCATGCCACCTACACTTCTGTCTATCGACATATCATTGTCGTTGAGAATGATAAGAAGGTTGTTTGGGGTGGACGAAGCGTTGTTCAGTCCTTCAAAAGCTAAGCCGCCGCTCATGCTTCCGTCGCCGATGATGGCCACTACATGGCGGTCCTTCTCGCCTTTTTCGGCAGCGGCAACAGCCATGCCAAGGGCGGCGGAGATTGAATTTGACGCATGTCCGCAGGTGAATGTGTCATAATCGCTTTCCTCTGGTGAGGGAAAAGGACGAACTCCCTTGAATTTACGGTTGGTGGAGAATGCTTCACGGCGTCCGGTCAGTATCTTGTGCCCGTATGCCTGATGGCCTACATCCCAGACTATGCGGTCGTACGGAGTATTGAATACGTAGTGCAAGGCAACGGTCAGCTCTACCGTGCCCAGACTGGCTGCGAAATGTCCGGGGTTACACGAAACCTCCTTTATAATGTCTTGCCTCAATTCTTTACAGACTTCAGGAAGCTCTTCTACGCTGAGTTGGCGTAAATCCTCGGGAAATGTAATGGTGCTAAGCAAGTTATATGTTGTTGGTTCTGTTCTCATTTCTAATCTGAAGATTACAAAATGCAAAAATAGCAAAAGAAAACGGATGACGGGAAGTTTTAGAAGGAAAAAAAGCCTCTTTTGTTCACTTCGGTTTTTACTTTCTCTGTATAAATTGCATTTCTTGTTCTGCCTATAATTAAGGAAAAAGATGCCTGATGGTAAATCGTTCCTCCATGGAGAAAATATTGTTCCATACTGGTAGAAAAATCGTTCCACCATGGTGGAACGATTTTTTCTCCATATAGGAATGATTTAGTTTTGGCAAGCAAAGATATTAATCCTTTCAAAGATTGACTTGTACTCTCGTATGTGTGCATCTATGATAAGAGATGCTTTAAACTTAACACTTGTTGAAAAATGCAACTTTGCAAACTATTTATTGCAACTTTTTTAGGAGCTTGGACTGTTGTTAATATAATATTATCTATATTTGCAAAGTAGAATATGTCCTATTTATCAATATGTTATACGATTATGAATTGTACATGATGGCATTCTTAGTTGTAATATGTGCCGGAATGGGGCGTAACCACGAATTGCTAAATGAATAAACAATGAATGATATGAAGAAAAAGTTTAACTTTGGAATTTTGGCTATTGTGAGCGTAGTGTTTTTTTCCGCTTGCGGTTCTGATAGCGATCTGTTCGACCCGGAAAAGGCGGTGGCTAAGAAAGAGGCACAGTATGCATCGGCTTTCGTGCGGAAGTATGGAAAAATTGCAGTTAATCAGGATTGGGGATTTGGGGTAACACCGACAACGCGTGTTGCTAACACTAATAGCAATCAATGGAGAGATTTTGCGGAAGTACCGGGGAGTGTTACGGCTATAGAAAAAGAAGTGGTTACGAAATGGTTTGAAACACATCAGAATCCACAATCCATTGGTGTGGATTGGACCGACTTTTTTGTTCAACATGTAAGTGGCTCACGCTCTGATATGGATTTTTTGGTTGCGGCATCAGATGATCATATCAATAATTTTAATGCTGCTGAGGGAGCTATAATGCTAATGCAGAATAGTGGGACGTCTTCTTTTGGCTATAGGGCTTCTCTGGATAGTAAAATGCACTATAATTATACTATACAATATATTGAGGGTGCTTATTATGTGGGATTTGACTTTGAAGCTACCGGCCAGAACCCAAATCAACAAGTAGCTGCAGATGGGTATTATAGTGATTGGATTGTAAAGATCTCTCCGGCCGTATATACAAATGCGTACAGAATCATAGCGGAAGACCTTGGAGACAGTGACGATTTTGATTTCAACGATGTCGTGTTTGATGTAGCGACCAATGGAGGAACAACTATCATTACCCTGCAGGCTGCGGGTGGTACTTTGCCTTTGTATATTGAGGTAGGCGGTGATAGTCGTGAAGTTCATGAGATCTTTAGTGTTTCTAGTACTACAATGATAAATACGGGTGCTGGAGCAACTAAGGCTCCGGTGATGTATAGAGTTAACGGTACTGGTGCCGTAAATATCAAAGTGGAAGGTCAAAATGCTGAAGTATATACACTGAAAGCGGAGGTAGGCAAAGCTCCGCAGAAGATACGTGTAGAGACAAGATATGACTGGACTTCTGAGCGTCAGGCTATTAATAATAAATATCCAGATTTTGCAAATTGGGTGGCTGATCCTACGGTTAATTGGTATTAATGGAATATATAGTATTTAAGGTAGGTGATATAATGGAAGGTTATATTACCTGCCTTTTTTATGTTTCGACCGTTATATATTGAAATTTACTATCTTTGTGGCGTAGCAAGTAGGTTGGTACATCCTTTTTCCCGAATGTGAATGTTTTTTTATTCCGAGCTTATGAATCTTTATACGCCTGTAGAAGTAGTTTCCGGTATGCCCCTTCTTTCGCAAGAGAATAATCTGTTGCTGATGGGTTCTTGTTTTGCATCCGAGATGGGACAAAGGCTGGCGGATGCCAAGTTCTGTTGTGACGTCAATCCTTATGGTGTGCTTTATAATCCTTTTTCCATTTCTGTGGCATTGCGTGAAATCATTGCGGGCAAATGCTACAATGAAAACGACATTTTCCTCTTTCATGGACTTTGGCACAGTGCCATGCATCATGGTAGCTTCTCCTCAGTCTCTGCAGAGGAAACATTGGCAGGTATTAACGGACGTTTGAAAAGCGCCCATGAAAGATTGGATCGGTTGGATTGTCTGCTACTGACTTTCGGCTCTGCTTGGGTATATGAAAATAAAAAGACGGGAACTATAGTTGCCAACTGCCATAAGCAACCTGAGTCTTGCTTTACTCGTCACATGCTTTCCGTCAGTGAAATAGTGTCTGACTACACCTCTTTGCTTTCCGGTTTGCTGGCGCGGATTCCCCGGCTGAAAATATTGTTTACCGTCAGCCCCATCCGCCACGTGCGTGACGGAATGCATGCCAACCAGCTCAGTAAAGCTACCTTGCTGCTTGCCGTGAATCAGTTGCAAGCCACTTTCCCAAAACATGTTTTCTATTTTCCGGCATACGAGCTGTTGCTCGACGAGCTTCGTGACTATCGCTTCTATGCAGGAGACATGGTGCATCCTTCTGAAATAGCCATTCGCTATATCTGGGAAAGGTTTATTCGGTCGTGCATCTCTGCCGATGCGTTACGGATTATGGAAGAAAGTGAAAATATCCGTAAGATGTTGTCGCATAAGCCATTTTATCCTGCTTCAGAAGAGTATAAGCGTTTTTTAGGACAAATTGTGTTAAAAATAGACCAACTTAACGGAAAATACCCGTACTTAGATTTCCAAAAAGAGAGAGAAATATGTCGTATTCGATTGAAAGCATAACCGAAAGTATTGGCGCACGGCGTGTGGGAAACGTGCCGGCTACCATAGACTGGCTGCTCACAGACAGCCGTTCCCTGAATTTTCCTGAGGAAACATTATTCTTTGCCTTGACCACCAAGAGGAATGACGGTGCGCGCTATATCGCAGATTTATATGCCCGTGGAGTACGTAATTTTGTGCTTAGCGAAGAAAGCTTTAGATTAATTGAGCATGGAGAATTGAAAATTGATAATGATGCGCAGCAACCCGCTATCCATTTTCAATCTTCCACTGTCAACTACCTTATTGTTTCCAATCCGCTGAAAGCCCTGCAAAAACTGGCAGAACAGCATAGGAACCGGTTCCAGATACCAGTCATCGGTATTACGGGAAGCAACGGAAAGACAGTTGTGAAGGAATGGCTGCACCAGTTGCTCAGTCCGGAACGTGCCATTATCCGTTCTCCCCGTAGTTATAACTCCCAGATTGGAGTACCTTTGTCTGTGTGGCAGATGAACGAACAGTCTGAACTTGCTATTTTTGAAGCCGGTATTTCCGAACCGGGGGAAATGCGCGCTTTGCAGAACATCATTAAGCCTACCATAGGCATCCTGACCAATATAGGAGGGGCTCACCAGGAAAATTTCTTCTCGTTACAGGAGAAGTGTATGGAGAAGTTGATGCTTTTCAAGAATTGTGATGTAGTGATTTATAATGGTGACGATGAGTTCGTCAGCAACTGTGTGGCGAAGTCCATGCTTTCTGCACGTGAGATTGCGTGGAGCCGGAAGGATATGGAACGTCCTTTATATATAAGTAAAGTGGAGAAACAGGATGACTGTACTGTCATTTCCTATCGTTATCTGGATATGGACAATACGTTTACCTTGCCGTTCATAGATGATGCTTCCATCGAGAACTCGCTGAACTGTCTGGCCGCATGCCTCTATCTGATGCTTCCTGCCGAACGGATTACGGAACGTATGGCAAAGCTGGAACCCATCGCCATGCGTTTGGAAGTCAAGGAGGGAAAAAACAACTGTCTGTTGATTAACGACAGTTATAATTCTGACCTTGGCTCATTGGATATTGCACTCGATTTTCTTTACCGCCGTTCGCAAAGTAAGGGATTGAGGCGGACCTTGATTCTTTCGGATATATTGGAGACCGGTCAGAATACGCCGACACTTTACCGACAAGTGGCACAGCTGGTAAACAGCCGCGGCATTGAACGCATCATAGGTGTAGGAAATGAAATCTCTTCCTGCGCTGCACGCTTTAATATAGAGAAGACCTTTTATCCGGATACGGCAGCTTTGATACGCACTATCCAGCGTGGGGAACTGCGCCTTGAAAACGAAATTATTCTGATTAAGGGTGCACGTAAGTTCGGTTTTGACTCCTTGACGGAAGTATTGGAGAAGAAGGTGCACGAAACTATCCTGGAGGTTAATCTTGGAGCGATGATTGCCAATCTGAACTATTATCGTGGCAAGTTGAAGCCGGAAACAAAGATGGTCTGCATGGTGAAAGCCTCCGCTTACGGTGCAGGTTCTTATGAGATAGCCAAGACTTTGCAGGAACATCATGTCGATTATCTTGCTGTGGCAGTTGCCGACGAAGGCTCCGAACTCCGCAAAGCGGGTATCACAGCGAACATCATTATCATGAATCCTGAGATGACTGCTTTCAAGACCATGTTCGATTACAAGCTGGAGCCCGAAGTATATAGCTTCCATCTGCTGGACGCTTTGATTAAAGAAGCGGAAAAGGAAGGTATCACAAACTTCCCCATCCACATAAAGCTGGATACCGGTATGCACCGCCTGGGGTTTGCTCTGGAGGATATGCCCCGGCTGATAGAACGGCTGAAGGGACAGAATGCCGTGATTGCCCGTTCCGTCTTCTCACATTTGGTAGGGAGCGATTCGCAGCAATTCGACAGTTTTACACGCCGGCAGATAGAAATGTTCGAAAAAGCGTCCATGGAATTGCAGGGAGCTTTTCCGCATAAGATACTTCGCCATATCTGCAATTCTGCAGGTATCGAGCGTTTCCCGGGGGCGCAATTCGATATGGTGCGTCTGGGTATCGGTCTTTATGGTGTCAATCCCATAGACAATTCCATTATGAATAATGTGAGCACGTTAAAGACTACCATCCTCCAAATACGTGATGTTCCTGAAGAGGATACGGTTGGGTATAGCCGGAAAGGGCATCTCACCCGTCCGTCACGTATAGCGGCTCTTCCCATTGGTTATGCCGACGGTCTGAATCGCCATCTTGGAAACGGACATGCCTATTGTCTTGTAAACGGCCAACGGGCTGTCTATGTAGGGAATATCTGCATGGATGTCTGTATGATTGATGTAACGGACATCGATTGCAAGGAGGGTGACAGTGTGGAAATTTTTGGTAATCATCTGCCTATAACCGTTCTTTCCGATGCGCTTGCAACTATTCCTTATGAGGTGTTGACAAGCGTTTCTACGCGGGTAAAACGTGTTTATTATCAAGACTGAAGATAGGGGGCAGGGATTAGGGGATGGAGATTACAATAAAATTAATCCTTAATCCTTAATCCCTAATCCTTAATTTTTCTATCTTTGCATTATAATTAATCAGATATAACTATGACAAACTTACTTTTATTAGGCTTTCTGCCCAGCGGCTCCGAATGGATAATTATTGCATTGGTCATCTTACTATTGTTTGGCGGTAAGAAAATTCCCGAATTGATGCGTGGTTTGGGCAAAGGAGTGAAGAGCTTCAAGGATGGTGTGAATGAAGCCAAAGAAGAGATAAACAAGGCTCAGGAAGATTTGGATAAACCAGCTGAAAAGAAATAAAAGGATTTACTATTTGACTATTTACGATTTACTATTTGATACTCTGCAAATTGCAGAAGTATGGGTAGACTTGTTATCTTTCATTCCACTGCGTAGCCCAAATAGTAAATCGTAAAATAGTAAATGCATTGGTGTTTATGGCAGAAAAAGAGCTAACCTTTTGGGATCACTTGGACGAGTTGCGCCGGGTACTGTTTCGTGTGCTTGGTGTGTGGTTTGTATTGGCTATCGGTTATTTTATTGCCATGCCTTATCTGTTTGACAACGTGATACTGGCTCCTTGCCATAACGACTTTGTTTTCTATGACCTGCTCCGTTGGATAGGGCAGAAATTGGATTTGAAGGATGAATTCTTTACTCAAGAGTTTCATGTGAAACTCATCAATATCAATCTTGCCGCACCGTTCTTTGTCCACATGTCTACCGCTTTCTGGATGTCGGTGGTTACGGCTGCTCCTTATATATTCTATGAAATCTGGCGCTTTGTAAGCCCTGCCCTTTATCCAAACGAGCGTAAAGGGGTGAGGAAAGCGCTGGGTATAGGTACGGTGATGTTTTTCATCGGTGTGTCGCTGGGGTATTTTATGGTCTATCCACTGACTTTGCGTTTCCTTTCTACTTATCAATTGAGTGCAGCCATCGAGAATCAAATTTCCCTGAACTCGTACATTGACAATTTCATGATGCTGGTGCTTTGCATGGGGCTGGCATTCGAACTGCCGCTGGTGACATGGCTGCTTTCCCTGCTGGGACTGGTGCACAAGACCTTTTTGCGGAAATACCGCCGTCATGCTGTTGTCATCATTGTTATTGCCTCGGCCATCATTACTCCGACCGGTGACCCGTTTACCTTGACAGTAGTGGCGGTGCCGCTTTATCTGCTCTATGAGTTGAGTATCCTGATGATAAAGGATAAAAAAACTGATGATGAAGCGGAAGAAGTGGAGACAGAGGAATGACGGATTGTGAAGTAAAAGAATATTTTAGTATATTGCAGGAAGCCTGCCACGTTGAGGAAAGCTCCCTGGATGTGGCCTATCGGCAATTGCGCGAATTGCTGGAGCGTTTGTGCCGTACACAGATGCCCGACGGAAGCTTGCAGATGACGGACCTTTCTGCACGTATCAGTTTCGTGGCTTCGAAGGCCGGACTTTCCACCGTGGAACAGAACCGTCTGCATACCTTCCGGCTGACCTCCAATGCTATTCTGAACCGCCAGACGGAACCGCAACGTGAACAGTTGTTGCGTGATGCCAAGACACTGGCATTCTTTGTCAAGCGCTTGACAGGGGAGGAGATACCTGCCGGGCTTTATCGCCTGCTGCCCCGTGCGGATGCCACCTATATAGTGGCGCCGCCCGCCAAAGAGCAGATAAAGCGCATGCGCGTCTGTTTTCAGTATGCCGATGATACTTACTTATATGTACTGCCAGTAGACACTGTGGCCGATGAGCCGTTACGTGTCCGTTACAATGTACCTCAGATTAATGAAGAGTTTGCAGAAACCTGCCGGATTCTGTGGCGGCATGCCCAGGTCAATCTGCTGGATGTTACGGTGGACGAAGCCGGCATACTTACTCCTTCCTTTATTGTACTTGAGCCCGATTACTTGATAGACATCAGTTCGCTTGCCGAATGCTTTAAGGATTACGGACATCATCCTGCCAACTATATCCTGGCACGGCTCCAGTCGCCGGACAATACCCGTCCGTTACTGTTGGGTAATATTGCCAACCTCTTTCTGGACGAGTGGATTCATGCCAAGGAGGCACCCGATTATTTGGCATGCATGAAGAAGGCCTTCCGTTCTTATCCCATTGAGCTGGCAGCATGTGCCGACCTGCGCGACCGGGAGAAGGAAGCCGAATTCTTTTCCGATTGCAAGCGCCATTTCGACAATATCCGCCGGACGGTGACAGAAACATTCCGTGCATCCGGCTATGAACTCGATAGGACTGATGCCGTGCTGGAACCCTCTTACATCTGTGAAGCATTGGGTTTGCAAGGGCGTCTGGACTACATGCAGCGGGATATGACCTCGTTCATTGAAATGAAGTCCGGTAAGGCGGACGAGTATTCCATCCGTGGTAAGGTGGAGCCTAAAGAAAACAATAAGGTACAGATGTTGCTCTATCAGGCTGTGTTGGAGTATTCTATGGGAATGGACCATCGACGTGTAAAGGCCTACCTGCTCTATACCCGTTATCCGTTGCTTTATCCGGCACGTCCTTCGTGGGCAATGGTGCGCCGTGTGATGGATGTGCGTAACCGGATTGTAGCCAATGAATATGGCATCCAGTTACGGAACAGCCCGCAGTATACGGCAGAGCGCCTGAAAGACATTCATCCGGACACCTTGAACGAGCGCGGTTTGGACAATACCTTGTGGAAACGTTTCCTTTACCCTTCCATCGATGCCGTAGCGCAACGCATCCGTTCGCTTTCGTCGTTGGAACAAAGCTATTTTTATACGCTCTATAATTTTATAACCAAGGAACTCTATACCTCCAAATCTGGAGATGTGGATTATGAAGGACGTACCGGCGCTGCCGCCCTCTGGCTTTCCACACTGGCTGAGAAATGTGAGGCAGGTGAAATTCTGTACGATTTGGCTATTTGCGAGAATCATGCGGCAGATGCGCATAAACCGTATTTGTCCCTCAGAACGAAGCAAATGGTTGCTTCCCGGCAGGAGCGGGTTCTGCCCAATTTCCGCCAGGGTGATGCGGTGGTTCTTTACGAACGGAATACGGATACCGACAACGTTACCAACAAGATGGTGTTTAAAGGTAATATAGAGTGCATATCCGATGACGAGGTTTGTATCCGTCTTCGTGCCACCCAGCAGAATGCGGGTGTATTGCCTGTTGCTAGCCTCTATGCCATAGAGCACGACTATATGGACACCTCCTTTCGTAGCATGTATCTGGGACTTTCCGCTTTCCTTTCTGCCACCCAAAGACGGCGTGACTTGTTGTTGGGGCAGCGCTCTCCCGAATTCGATACTTCTTTGGATGCCGCTATTACGACCGCTCCGGATGATTTTTCGCGGATTATTCTGAAAGCGCAGGCTGCTCGCGACTATTTCCTTTTAATCGGTCCGCCGGGTACTGGCAAGACCTCTCGCGCGCTGCGGGGCATGGTAGAAGCCTTTTACCGGGAGGGGAAACAGATTCTACTGCTTTCGTATACCAATCGTGCTGTAGATGAAATCAGTAAGGCGCTGGCTTCCATTGAGCCTGAAATAGACTTTATCCGTTTAGGCAGTGAGTTGTCTTGCGATGACTCATTCCGCCCGTATCTGATTGAGAATGTGTTGGAACCTTGTGCCACTCGGCGGCAGGTGCAGGAGCGCATTGCCCGTTGCCGTGTTTTTGTCGGTACGGTTGCCACGCTCTCATCCAAGACCGAACTTTTCCGGTTGAAGACTTTTGATGTAGCGATTGTGGATGAGGCTACCCAAATTTTGGAACCACAACTGCTGGGGTTACTCTGTACCCGCAATCCCGCAGGCGCGGATGCCATCGGCAAATTTATTTTGATAGGTGACCATAAGCAGCTACCCGCAGTGGTCTTGCAGTCGTCCGAGCAGTCGGAAGTGTGTGACGAAGCTTTGCAGGCCATCGGATTGTATAATTTGAAAGATTCCCTTTTCGAACGCCTTTATAGGAATCTCTCCAAGGAAAGTGCCAATCGCCAGGCATCAACCTCTCATTCTTCATCTTTTATCCCTCATCCCTCCTACGACATGCTCTGCCGTCAGGGTCGTATGAATATCGAGGTAGCTTTGTTTCCTAACCGGGCTTTTTACGGTGGTCTGTTGGAACCGGTTGGTCTGCCGCACCAGCAGGGAGAGCTGACTCTTGCTCCTGAGCTGTGTGATTGTGAGTTTGCCGGCTTGCTGACTCGTCGTGTCGCTTTTCTGCCTGCCGCAGTCGAACCGCCGGCACAGTCGGCCAAGATGAACCATTCGGAGGCGCGGATTGTGGCACGGTTGGCAGCGGCTATCTATCGGCAGTATGCAGCTGTTTCCGGTTTTAACCCGGCTGTCACTTTAGGTGTCATCACTCCTTATCGCAGTCAGATAGCCTTGATTAAGAAAGAGATTGCCGCTTTGGGTATTGCTCCTTTGGAGGATATATTGGTAGACACCGTGGAACGCTTCCAAGGTAGCGAACGGGATGTCATTATCTACTCTTTCTGTGTGAACCGGGCTTATCAGTTGAAGTTTCTGGCAAATATGACGGAGGAAAACGGTACTCGGATTGACCGGAAATTGAATGTAGCCCTTACTCGTGCCCGCAAGCAGATGTTTATGACAGGAGTGCCGCAACTATTGAAACTTAATCCTATTTATGCCGAGCTCTTGTCTGTAGTTTGCCATTCGTAACCGTCTTATTTAGTAAATCTTAAATATTTTCTGCTTCTTTATAGAGTTTATTAATAACGCTGTGTGAGATAAACCATTATCTTTGCATCACGTTTTTTTCATAGAGATTTAGATTTAAGGTTAGAAGAATTGTGGAAGTCGTGAGACTTCCCTTTTTTTCATCTTAAATTGTGTTCCATTTACAGTTTTTTGTTTTTGACTGTAATTGAACGAAGAAAAGCCATTTCGTGAGAAAAGGCTTTTTTTGTGCGGAGTTTGCAAGGCATGTAATGCAGTTTGCAAACTCCGCATGATTCTGAATATCTATATAGAGACTTCTGATTAGTCCACTATAATCGGTTTGTACTTCGGAACCAGTGCCTTCATGATGCACCAGCCTATCAGGTAGGACACTGCACATACACAGAAGATGATGAAATATCCGGCAGGCTTGCCCTGGAATCCAAGAAATACCATTTGTGTCTTGTCGGCATAGTCGAACAGCAAACCGGAACTCATGTTGATAAGGAATGAGCTGATACCGCCCGCCATACCTCCGATTCCCACAATGGTGGCAATGGTGCTCTTGGGAAACATATCACCTACCACAGAATAGATGTTGGCCGACCAGGACTGATGGGCAGCGCCTGCAATACCTATGATGATAATCGGGAACCAATAGGCTTGTTCGCCAAATACTTCCTTGTTGCCCAATGGCTGTGCAAACAATGCCAATAGCGGGAACAGTGCAAAGATGAACATGGCCTGCATGCGTGCGGCGTAGGGGTTCTTACCGGTTTTGTTGATAATGATGGTGGGCAATTTCCCGCCATAGACGGACAACATCGTGATGGCATAGAGCACAAAGATAAGCATCTGTGCCGTGGGAGTATCTGAGGAGAATCCGTAAACGTCCGAAATGTATGCGGGTGCCCAGAAGAGGAAGAACCACCATACACCGTCAGTCATGAATTTGCCGAAAAATACAGCCCAGGTTTGCGGATATTTGAAACATTGCAGGAAAGAAATGCTCTTTTCATCCTTGGTTGTCGGAGTAGTCGCCTTTTTATCCTTCTCATTGTCTTTGTCTTGTTCTATATATGCCAGCTCAGCTGCGTTTACGTGTGGATTTTCATCAGGTTTCTTGTACATGAATATCCACAGTCCCATCCAGATGAAACCCAATCCGCCGATAACGATAAAAGCCATTTCCCAGCCGTTGCCCACGCCCATGCGTTGGAAGTAGCGGGCCAGGGTAGGGATACACAATGGGGCTATCAGTGCTCCGATGGTAGAGCCGGCATTGAATATGGAAGTGGAGAAGGCACGGTCTTTCTTTGGAAAATATTCGGCAGTCACCTTGATGGCGGCAGGAAAGTTTCCTGCTTCACCGATGCCCAGTATGATACGGGCGGCAATGAAGTAGTAAACGCTGGTGATGGCTATGGTAGAGGCCAATGCACCGGTAGCGCTAATCATGTTGGCGGCATTTTCAATGCCGAGGGTCATTTCTGTGGCAAGTCCGCAGAGGGCGTGCATACAAGCACCGATAGACCATACGGCAATGGCCCATAAATACCCTTTTTTCGTTCCCATCCAGTCGATGAAACGTCCGGCAAACAGATTGCCTAAGGCATAGACGATGGAAAAGATAGCTGTGATGTAGCCGTAGTGTGTATCGGTCCAGTGGAATTCGGGGGAGATGAAATCTTTCCAGGTCAATGAAAGAACCTGGCGGTCGAGGTAATTGACGGTTGTCGCGAAGAATAGCATGGCGCAGATAATCCAACGGTAATTGGTCATCCGCCCTGCGGTGTTTTGAAATGTACTCATGATAATAGATTTATATTTTGATGCAAATGTAGGGGTTTGTGTGTTGTTCGAGGTGTAATATTGAGTAAAAAGGATGTAGAAAATGACAAAAATAGGCATGGATTATTTAAGTCCATGCCTATCGGACGTTGCAGGGCAACTTTATTTCATATCGATGTATTTGATTTCGTCTTTGTCGCTGTATTTCAGGTTTTCACCGCCCATACCCCAGATGAAAGTATAGTTGCTGGTTCCGGCAGCAGCGTGGATGGACCATTCGGGAGAAGTGATGGCTTGTTCGTTGTGCAGCCATATCAAACGTTCTTCCTGCGGTTCGCCCATCAGGTGACAGATAGCGTTGCCGGGTTTCAGGTTGAAGTAGTAGTAAGCTTCCATGCGGCGAGTGTGCGTGTGGGCAGGCATGGTATTCCATACAGAGCCGGGAGCCAGTTCCGTGAGTCCCATCTGCAACTGGTTGGTACCGCCGTCTTTCACTCTTTCCAGTACATCTTTCACAATCAGCTGGTTTACGATACGGTCGTTGCTGTCTTCCATTTTTCCATAATGGTCGGAGATGCCCAGTGCATATTTCTTGGGGTTGGCTTTCTGAAGCTTGGCATCGGTGGTAATCAGCTGAGTAACATAGGGTTTGTAGGCCGGGGCCGAGTTGATGTAGAACTTGGCGGGATTGGTAGCGTCGTTGCTCTTGAAGGTTACTTCCTTATTTCCGCAGCCTACGTAAAGGGCTTCCTTATACTTCATGGGGTATTCCTTACCGTCTACAGTAACCACTCCGTCACCGCCGGTATTGATGACACCCAGTTCGCGGCGTTCGAGGAAGTAAGTGATTTCCGGACCCAGTTCACGGAACACTTCCAACTTCAATGTCTTGTTCACCGGCATGGCGCCACCGTAAATCAATCGGTCGTAGAGGGTGTAGGTTACGTTGATTTCATCCGGAGCCATCACTTTGTCCATCATGAATCTGCTGCGCAGAAGTTCCGTGTCATAATGCTTCACGTCCTGCGGATGGCAGGCGGTCTGCATTTTGTAATTCACTTGGGCATTGGCTGCCATGGCAGCTGCTCCCATCATAAATGCAAGTACTAACTTTTTCATAATCCGTTACTATTTAATTTTTAACTTTTAATTTTTGATTGATTTCTGGTATTTGATGATAGCACGACGGTTCATAATCATCAGGAACAATGTGCATAATACAAGGATACCGGAGCCTATCCATTTCAACGAGTAGGTCAGGTGGAAAATGACCCAAGCAAAGGGGCTGGATGCAAAATCCAGTGCGCCGCCTTCAAAGCCGGCGGGGATATTCACGGCAGCATCTTGTGTCTTCTCGTATACATCGTGGGCTGCTTGTGTGAAATAGGGGGCGAGGTCTGTTACGAAATAAAGACCGATGGTCAGTACAACGAGTCCGATGATGAACGTCTTTACTACATTTCCTTTCGTGATGGGCAGTACCAGTGGGAAGAGGTAGAACATTCCGGCCAGCGATGCCAGAGGCAGGAACTGGTTACCCGGCAGGATGACAGCCAGCAGTATGGTTACGGGAATCAGCAGCAGGGAAACCACCAGCGTTGCAGGATGGCCGATAACCAATGCGGGGCTCATACCGATGTTCAGGCCGACAGCACCTTTGAACTTCTTGGCAATCAGCTCGCGGGTAGCATCAGAAATAGGCTTCAAGCCTTCGATGAACAAAGCGGTGATACGCGGAATCAGCTCCATTACGGCGCCCATCTTGATACCCAAACCTAATATATAAGGTATCTTGTCTACCAGTTCCTGACCGTTCTTGCAAGACAAAGCACCGATACCGCAACCGACCAGAATACCCAGGAACAGAGGCTCACCCAGCAAACCGAATTTCTTCTTCATGCCTTCCGCATCAATGTTCAATTTGTCAAAACCGGGGATTTTGTCCAATGCTTTATTGATGACTACGGCAAATGGAACGAAACCTGCGCAGAAAGGCTGGGGAATGGAGATACCCTCCATCTTGTCGTAGAATCCCTGGAATTTGTCGGCGGTATAGTCGGCCATAATCAGGGTAATGATGTAGCAGATAATAGCGGCGAAGAAACCCCACCAGATATTGTCGCTGGCAAAATAAACGACTGCGCCGATAAATGCGAAATGCCAGTAGTTCCAAAGGTCGATGTTGACGGTGCGGGTTGTTTTGGTAAGCAACATCAGTAAGTTGACACCCAGACAGACCGGGATAATAAAAGCACCGACAGATGTATTGTAGGCAACTGCTGCTGCAGAAGGCCATCCCATGTCGAAAATACCCAGTTCCAATCCGTAGATTTCTACCATTTTACTTAATGCCGGACCCAGACTGCTGGTGAGCAATGCCGTCACTACTGATAAACCAACGAAACCGACACCTACCAATAAACCGCTTTTCAGCGCTTTAGAGAATTTAATACCGATACATACTCCTAAGATTGTGAAAATGACCGGCATCATCACTGCCGCTCCAAGACCGATAATGTACTTGAATACTTCTTCCATTCTGTTCTATTTTTTCTCTGTTTTAATGATAAATTACCTGTGTTTCCCCAGAGGGTATTAGTTGTAAACCGTGCCAAAAGTAAGACCTTTTTTGCTTTCTTCCAAAACGAAACTCTTAATTTATGAGATATTGCATCAAAAATGGACATTTTTGACGTTTGCGTGCACAAAATTAGTCGTTTCCGTGCACGAAAAACAAAAAATGCACCTACTTGACTAAAAAATCCCACTGGATTTGGAGGAAAAACACTACTTTCGTACCGTGAAAAAAGACTATGTTGAATCCTTAAAATAACAAACCATGAGACGAACTCTTTTTTATAATTTTTTTATATTGACTCTGCTGGTTACAATGACCGCTTCCGTATCGGCACAACAGGTAGACAGCAAGCTTCCCTGGTCTGTGCGACTGACTGAATCGGAAATGATCCGTTACCCCGAATCCTGGCAGCTCGACTTTCAGCCGAAACTGAAGTGGGATTATTGCCACGGACTTGAACTGGGAGCCATGCTCGATGTGTACGACGCTTATGGCGACAAGAAAATTCGCGATTACGCCATCGCGTATACGGATACAATGGTGCACGAAGACGGAAG
>ENA-OPTX01000273-OPTX01000273.1-human-gut-metagenome-genome-assembly--contig:-NODE-273-length-36802-cov-5.849022_pt1 | contig 36802 bp, 39 predicted proteins | sample MGYA00241465_ERZ501922 | MGnify/ENA primary metagenome ERZ501922 (study PRJEB25962, sample SAMEA2042399) | human gut metagenome | biome: human gut; feature: human-associated habitat; material: faeces...
CGCCTATACAATCACCAAGTTGTAGAGACGGGGCGTGCCCCGTCTCCCACAGACTGATCGTATCTTAAATTACTATTTTGCAGGGATGAGACGGGGCACGCCCCGTCTCTACAATACAGACAATATTAATATTCTATACAAACATGAAAACATCTTTTTTCAAGCAAGGGTTCTTAGCGATAGGGATAGCCTGTTGCATGCAGCTTTCCGCCGTAGAGAATCCTGTAGACTACGTGAATACGTTAGTCGGTACCCAATCCAAGTACGAATTATCTACCGGAAATACCTATCCGGCCACGGCTATGCCTTGGGGTATGAACTTCTGGACTCCCCAGACCGGCGAGATGGGCAACGGCTGGACCTATCGTTACGACGCGGATAAGATCCGGGGGTTCAAGCAAACCCATCAACCGAGCCCGTGGATGAACGATTACGGGCAGTTCTCCATTATGCCTACTACCGAAGGCTTGGTCTTCGACGAGGAGAAACGGGCTAGCTGGTTCTCTCACAAAGGGGAAGTGGCTACACCTTATTATTATAAGGTCTATCTAGCCGATCATGACGTGACTACCGAGTTGGTTCCGACGGAACGTGCGGCTAAGTTCCGCTTTACATTCCCGGAAACCAAGAAAGCGTATATCGTCATCGACGCTTTCGATAAAGGCTCTTATATAAAGGTATTGCCTGCGGAACGTAAGATCATCGGTTATTCCACGAAGAACACGGGCGGTGTTCCCCGTAACTTCAAGAATTATTTCGTGATCCAATTCGATAAGCCATTCACGTTCTCCTCTACGGTTAAGAACGGGGCGATCCAGTTGGATGAGTCGGAGGTGAAGACAAACCATGCCGGCGCTATCATCGGTTTTGAGACAAAGGCCGGCGAGGTGGTGCATGCCAATGTGGCTTCTTCTTTCATCAGCACTGAGCAGGCCGAGTTAAACTTGCGTGAGGTGGGAGATACTGGTTTCGATCAGCTAGTGACCAAAGGGAAGGAAATCTGGAACCGGGAATTAGGTAAGATCGAGGTAGAGGATACGAACATCGATAACTTGCGTACTTTCTATTCTTGCTTGTATCGTTCCTTGCTTTTCCCTCGTAGCTTCTATGAGATCGATGCCAAAGGGCAAGTCATGCATTATAGCCCTTATAACGGTGAGGTCTTGCCGGGCTATATGTTTACCGATACCGGTTTCTGGGATACGTTCCGTTGTCTTTTCCCCTTCTTGAACCTGATGTATCCGGAGATGAACCAAAAGATGCAGGAAGGTTTGGTGAACGCTTATAAAGAGAGCGGTTTCTTGCCGGAATGGGCAAGTCCGGGCCACCGGGATTGCATGGTCGGCAATAACTCCGCTTCCGTGGTAGCCGACGCTTATATCAAAGGCTTGAGAGGATACGATATCGAGACGCTTTGGGAAGCTTTGAAGCATGACGCGAATAGCCAACTGCCGAGAACGGCTTCCGGTCGTGTCGCTTACGAGGAGTATAATAAACTGGGTTATGTACCGAATAATATCGGTATCGGACAAAACGTAGCTCGTACCTTGGAATATGCTTATAATGACTGGACAATTTATGCGTTAGGAAAGAAACTAGGCAAGCCGGCAAGCGAGATCGATATCTTCAAGCAACGGGCTAACAACTATAAGAATGTGTACGACCCAAAATATAAGTTGATGGTCGGACGCTCTGATAAGGGCGAGTTCAACCCTTCTTTTAAAGGTACGGACTGGAGCCGTGATTTCTGCGAGGGTAATAGCTGGCATTGGAGTTTCTGTGTTTTCCACGACCCGCAAGGTCTTATCGACTTAATGGGAGGAAAGAAGGAATTCAACCACATGATGGATTCCGTCTTCAAGATGCCTAGTCGTTTGGGTATGGATAGCCGCGGTATGATCCATGAGATGCGTGAGATGCAAGTAATGAATATGGGACAATACGCCCACGGAAACCAACCCATCCAGCATATGGTATATCTATACAACTATTCCGGCGAGCCTTGGAAAGCCCAATACTGGGTGCGCGAGATCATGCACAAACTTTATACCGCTGAGGCGGATGGCTATTGCGGCGATGAGGATAACGGACAGACTTCCGCATGGTATGTGTTCTCTGCCTTAGGCTTCTATACCGTATGTCCGGGCACCGACCAATATGTATTAGGTACTCCTCTGTTCAAATCCGTAAAACTCCATCTGGATAACGGAAAGCAGGTGTTGATCCAAGCGGACAAGGCTGATCGGGAGAACCGTTACATCAAGGGTATGAAAGTAAACGGCAAGACATACACCCGCAATTTCTTGACACATGAGCAGTTGCTAGGTGGCGCAAAAATTCAATACCAAATGAGCGATACCCCTAATAAACAGCGAGGTACGCAGGATAGTGATCGCCCCTATTCATTCTCTTTGGAATAAGAAAACCATGATGCCCATTGTAAGCCTGTTACAATAGGCATTCTAAGCACCTTACGATGCCCATTGTGAAGACCTTACGATGGGCATTGTTATTTTATGTGAATTCCGGTTTGAAATAATGATGGAGAGAGTTGCGTTTTACCTTAGGGTTGTTACCTTTGCGATGACTAATCAGTTTTTCTATCCTCTTTGTTTATCCTTTTAATTTAGATGTATGGCAAACTCAAAAGAGATGACGAGGGGTGCTGTATTCCCTCTTCTATTCAGTTTCACGATGCCATTGTTATTAGGGAATCTGCTTCAGCAGACTTATTCTTTGATCGATGCCGCTATCGTAGGTAAATTTCTAGGTATAAATTCGCTGGCTGCCGTAGGAGCCAGTACCTCGGTGATTTTCTTGATTCTGGGATTCTGTAACGGATGTTGCGCCGGTTTTGGCATCCCGGTAGCTCAAAAGTTCGGGGCGAGGGATTATGCGACGATGCGCCGTTACGTGGCGGTGGGGTTGCAATTGGCTACGGTGATGTCCGTGGTGATCGCCGCTGTCTCCGGTTTCTATTGCCGGGATATCTTGCGGGGGATGCAGACACCCGGGAATATCTTCGATGGGGCCTATGATTATTTGTTTGTTACTTTTATCGGTATTCCTTGTACATTCTTCTATAATTTGTTGGCAAGTATCATGCGGGCTTTGGGAGATAGCAAGACTCCATTCTGGTTCTTGCTGTTCTCTACGGTCTTGAATGTTTTCTTGGATTTATTCTGCATCTTGGTGCTAGGATGGGGCGTGATGGGAGCGGCTATCGCTACGGTTTTCTCGCAAGGGCTTTCCGCCATTCTATGTTATTTATATATGCTTCGGAAATTTCCGATCTTACGGGCTACTTCTTCCGAGGATCGAAGGTTTCATGCCGGGCTGGCCCGTACCTTATTGGCGATGGGGGTTCCGATGGGATTGCAATTTTCTATTACCGCTATTGGCAGTATCATGTTGCAGAGCGCCAATAACGCCTTGGGCACGGCCTGTGTCGCTGCCTTTACTTCCGCCGCCCGTATCAAGATGTTCTTCATTTGCGCTTTTGAGAGTTTGGGTATCGCCATGGCTACGTATTGCGGACAGAATTATGGGGCGGGAAAGCCAGAGCGTATTTTGCAGGGAATTAAAGTGAGTTCGTTGATGATGCTTACGTATGCCGCCGCTACATGGATGATCTTGATGCTGGGGTCTCGTTGGCTGGCCTTGTTGTTTGTGGCTCCATCTGAGGTCGAGATACTGGACTATACGGAGCAGTTTTTGCATATTTCTTGCTGGTTCTTCCCGGCTGTCGGGCTACTGTGTATCTTGCGTTACGCGATACAAGGGGTAGGTTTTAGCAACCTTGCGATGCTCTCGGGTGTTTCAGAGATGATCGCACGTGTCTTGGTGAGCTTGTATGCGGTTCCCGCTTTTGGGTTCTTGGGCGTTTGCTTCGGTGATCCGTTGGCTTGGGTTGCCGCTGACTTATTCTTGATACCTGCGTTTTTGTATGTTTATAAAAAGATAAAGAAAAGATTAGATGATGAGAAAGTATCGGTGTCCGCAGTGTGATATCCCTTCTATGTATGTAAAGAATGCGGCAGGGGAACGTCTTTTAGTGTATGTTCACGAGAATGGGGAGGTCGTTCCCAAAGATCCCACTACGGATCTGTCCGGATTTGACTTGACAGAGGTATTTTGCCTAGGATGCTCATGGCATGGAGCGCCTAGGAAATGCCGGTGATTTTAATGGGTGGCAAGTTCTTATAAGTCTTCTTTGGGTAATTCTCTGATCACTCTACATGGGTTACCGACGGCCACGCTATAGGTGGGAATGGATTTTGTCACTACACTGCCTGCCCCGATCACGCTGTTCCTCCCGATCGTGATGCCGGGTAAGACGATCGTTCCACCACCAATCCAAACATTGTCTTCAATGGTGATGGGGAGGGCTTTTGTCCTGAAAAATAAATCCCCCGATCGTTCGTCCCAATCATTCACGAAGCGTTCGTTCGCATTTATCGGGTGCGTAGCCGTATATAATTGTACGTTGGGGGCGATGAGGACGTTATTTCCTATTTTGATAATATTATCGTCTAAAAACGTACAGTTCATATTGATAATGACCTTGTCACCAATAAAGATGTGCTTCCCGCATTCGCAATGGAAATTTATATCAATGCTGGAATACTTGCCAATGCTTCCTAGCATTTGGCGTAAGAGGGCATCTCTTGTAGCGCTGTCGGTTATATTGGTTGCGTTCAAACGAGCGAGTAGGTTTTTCGTCTGGACGATCATTTGCAGGACTTCTTGATCCAGATGGTTGCAATACTCGCCCGCCAAGAACTTTTGATAATTTGTTTCCATAATGATTACAGGGATTTGATACGGTTATTTACATATGTTGAAGTTGTATATAGAAGACGATGAAAAAGGCGATAGTCGCAATCAGGGCGATAGAAGAATATAGACGGAAAGGCTTATCTTGTTTATAGACTCCATAGGCTAGTCCTATCAAGGCGCACAGTAGTATACCAGTAGGGATGCCGAAGAAGCCTAAAACAATGACGCTAATAAGCATTACCCATCCCATGGCTATTAATATTTTACTTCTGATAGTTCTCATCTTTAGTATCTGTTTAGTTATTGGATATAATAGACAATTTTAGTGTTGAGAAAATGGAATCTTGGCACGTATCTCTATCCTCTCGAAAGTGATAGGATGCGTGAATGCTAGATATTCAGCGTGCAGATAGAGCCGTTCCGCCTTTCGTCCGTAAAGCTCGTCGCCAAGGATGGGGCAATGAAGACCTAGGGGATGGGCGGCGTGTACCCGTAGCTGGTGGGTACGTCCGGTTTGGGGATAAAAGGCGATAAGGGTTTTTCCGGAAGTCCGTTCCAATACCCGGTAGCGTGTAAAGGCAGGTTTCCCGAATTCTTCGCTTACGATTTGCCGGGGTCTGTCCAAAGGATCGGGACATAGCGGGAGACGGATCTCGCCCTCATCTTGGGGAACTTCGCCCTCTAATAAGGCGATATACCTTTTCTGGATGGTTCGGTTCTTGAATTGGGCTTGCAGGTTCTGATGCGCTTCTTTGGTCTTGGCGGCGAGTAGCAAGCCGGATGTCGCCATATCCAAGCGATGTACGATAATTGGGCCGGTGGCTTCCGGATAAAGGATCGATAGCCTTTGATAGACGGAGTCCACATCTCCCTTGCCGGGAACGGAGGGAGATTCTCCTGGCCTCGCCTGTATCCGTGGTCCGGAAGTTATCCGACCTGCTGGTGACGCAAGAATTCTGGAAGTCCGTCTGGTTCAGTTTTGGAAGGATTATAGGAGGATTCTTAAGCGCTCTGGCGATCGGGATCCTTCTGGCAATCCTGTCTTATCGCTTGGGGTGGGTGAAGATCCTGTTCCATCCGCTGGTAACCGCCGTGAAATCTACACCGGTAGCATCGTTCATCATCTTATGCCTGATATGGATACCCTCCAGGAATCTGGCGGTATTTATCTCGTTCTTGATCGTCTTTCCTGTGATTTATGCAAATCTGCTGGAAGGACTCCAGAGGACGGACGAACAACTGCTGGAAATGGCCGATGTATTTTCCATTGGGAAGGTAAAGCGGGCGCTGTATATCTATCTGCCCCAGGTGCTGCCTTATCTGCTGACTGCCTGCAGCCTTGGCCTCGGACTTTGCTGGAAGGCCGGGACGGCAGCGGAAGTGATTGGCGTGCCGGAAGGCTCTATTGGAGAGAAACTGTACCACGCCAAGATCTACCTGAATACGCCGGATCTGTTTGCCTGGACCCTGGTAATCATTACGATCAGCTTCTTGTTTGAAAAGTGCTTCCTGTGGGGATTGGGCAGAATCATCCAGTGGATAGAGAGGACATAGAATGATGGATATTATTGTAGACAATGTAAGCAAGTCTTACGGAGAGCAGGTGGTTCTTAAGAAGCTGACAGTCCGATTCCCGGAGGAAAAGATCTCCTGCATCATGGGCCCGTCCGGGTGCGGAAAGACTACGCTTATGCGGATTCTTCTTGGATTGGAACGTGCGGATGAAGGGCGGGTAGAAGGCGTACCTTACGGAAAGATAAGCGCCGTATTCCAGGAAGACAGGCTATGCGAGAATGTAAGTGCCATCCGGAATCTGAAACTTGTGTCAGAGAAAGACGAAGCGGAACTACGCCGCGAGATGGAGGCGCTGCGGCTTGGGGAAGCATTTGGAAAGCCTGTGCGGGAACTGAGCGGAGGGATGAAGCGCAGGGTAGCGATCCTGCGGGCGCTACTGGCGCCGTGCGGCTGCATCATGATGGATGAGCCGTTAAAGGGGCTGGATGAAGAGACGAAGATCGTTACTGCAGGCTATATCCGTAAGAATGCAAAAGAAAAGACCCTGATCGTCATCACGCATGACAGGCAGGATCTGGAACTTCTGGGGGCAGACAAATTGCTGACTCTTGCGTAGGGAGGAAGAAAAAGAGGAGTTAAAGGCAAGCGGATTTAAAAGCATTCCGGCGGAAGCGGGCGAACTGTACGTGCCGGAAAGAGGCGTCTCGGTATCCGAGAATAATAAGCCCATAGAAAGGAGGAAATTTATGGAAGATTATAAATGGAAAACAGCGGTCATTACCTTAAGCGACAAGGGCTACAGGGGAGAAAGAGAGGATAAAAGCGGTCCGCTGATCTGCGAGATGCTGCCGGAAGATTCCTACAGTATCGAGGAGACATTGCTGCTCCCGGATGAGCAGGAGATGATCGAGAAGGAACTGATCCGTCTGTGCGACGATGCCCATATGGATCTGATACTCACTACGGGGGGAACCGGATTTGCCCAGCGGGACTGTACGCCGGAAGCTACCTTGCATGTGGCTACGAGGAATGCGCAGGGAATTGCCGATGCCATGCGCTACTGCTCCCTTCAAGTCACTCCGCGCGCCATGCTAAGCCGGGGCGTATCGGTGATCCGGGGAAAGACGCTGATCATCAATCTTCCGGGCAGCACGAAGGCTGTTAGGGAAAATCTCTCATTCATCCTGTCCTCTTTGGAGCACGGGCTTGGCATCCTTACAGGAAGGGATGGAGAATGCGGAGGTGCATAGAATGAATGCAGGAAGAATAAGCAGGATTCAGGTATTTGAAGCGAAGAATATGCCGGGAAGGCAGGAAGCCGCTGTGCGTGTCGTCAGAAACGGCGGGATCGAAGGAGACCGGCATTGTATGGATCAGGAAAAGCAGATCAGCATTATGTGGGAAGATGCCAGCCGCTTTGTAGAAGAGGAAGAGATAAAAGGACTATGCTTTTCCAGGATTAAGGCGAATCTGATGATCGAGGGCCGGATGAGGCTTGAAGTGGGTGACAAGATCCGCGCAGGCAGCGCCCTGCTTCTGATTACTGATAGGAAAGGGACTTGCTTTGACGAATGCGGGCGGTACAAGACAGGAATGGATTGTATGCTGAAGGACTGCTGCTGGTTCGCCACAGCGCTTGAGGACGGGGAGATCCGTGCGGGCGACTTGCTGACTAAGGCAGGAAGCCAGGAATATGACTGGCAGCGTTATGAAAGGCAAATGATGGTTCCGGGGATGGGAAGCGAGGCCCAGGAGAGGCTTGAGAAGGCGTCCGTCCTGGTGGTGGGAGCCGGCGGGCTTGGATGCCCGGTACTGACCACGCTGGCGGAGGCTGGCGTGGGGCGGATCGGAATCATGGACGGGGACGTGGTGGAACGGTCGAATCTGAACCGTCAGTATCTGTACACCCCTTCCGATATCGGAAAGAAGAAGGCGGTCTGCGCCGGAGCATGGCTTAAGCGGTTCCGGCCGGATATCGAACTTGAGGCATGGGAGGAACGGCTGACCCGGGAGAATGGGAAAAGAATCGTATCTTCGTTTGACCTGGTCATCTGCGCGGTGGATAAGGTCAAGACCCGCCTACTGATCAACCGGCTGGCAAAAGAAGCCGGGAAGCCCCTGATTGACGGAGCCATCGACGGACACTATGGGACGGTGACCGCCGTGACCGGAAGGCAGGATCCCTGCCTGGCCTGTATGAATCCGGAGGGGAAAGAACCGGTACATATAAGCAGTTCCCTGGGAACCACCACGATGATCGTCGGAGCGTTGGAGGCCCAGCTTGCGGTGGCATATCTGGCTGGTCAGAAGCGCAAGGGAGGCAGCGTGCTAAGTTACGATGGAATCTATGGAACCGTGGAGGAAATCCCGGTATTTAAGAATCCCTCATGTCCAATATGCGGAGGAGATGACTGTTAATTTGATAAAAAATTAACATAATTGGACGGGCAGATGAAATAATTAATGATAATTTATGGAAATCTGTGGTATTATCAGTTATTTTATATTATAATGAGTACTAGAACAAGTAAATAAACTCCGAGTCCCGGATTTCTGACGTATGGAAGCCGATAAGCATACGGGAAGGCGGGACCAATGGGTAGCGCGGGTAACGGTGCTGCCTGCCTGATTGCGAAGGAGTCCATTATTATGCGGGGCATGATAATGGATTTTTCTATGTAGAGAAGGAGGTATTGGCTAATGGGTAAGCAGTTATTAATTAAGCCCGAAAAATGCCTGGGATGCAGAACCTGCGAACTGGTCTGCTCTTTCGGGCACAATGGAGCATTCAATCCAAGATTTGCCAACGTCAGCGTAATGGCCTATGAGGAGGCAGCCATTAGCGTGCCGATGATGTGCATGCAGTGCGAAGAGCCCTGCTGCATGGAAGTCTGTCCGGTGGGCGCTATATTCAGAGACGAGAAGGATGCTGTTATTATCAATCCGGATAAGTGTATCGGATGCAAGATGTGCATGAACGCATGTCCTCTCGGCAATATCGGGTTTAATACAGAGAGAAGGCAGGTACATAAGTGCGATTTGTGCGGCGGAGAACCCAAATGTGCCAAGTTCTGTCCGACAGGAGCCATCTCTTACGAGGATCCGGAAGAGGGAATCGACAGAAAGCGTGCGGTTGCCGACCACTTTAAAGATGTGTTTGGAGAGGAGGCAAAAGCATGATGTATGGATATATGGGACAGATCATCAGAGTAAATCTATCGAACGGCAGTATAACAAAAGAGCCGCTGAATATGAAGTCTGCACAGGATTTCGTAGGCGCAAGAGGGCTGGGAACGAAATATTTCTGTGATGAGGTGGATCCTCAGACAGACCCGCTTGGACCGGACAACAAACTGATATTTATGACAGGCCCGCTTACCGGAACCGCGGCATCCTGCAGCGGCCGTTTTGAGGTCGTGGCGAAAGCGCCGCTTACCGGAACCATAGGCGCTGCCAATTCCGGCGGACATTTCGGGCCGGAACTGAAGTATGCAGGCTATGACGGCATCATCTTTGAAGGCGTAAGCGATCATCCGGTCTATCTGTATATCAATGACGATACGGTAGAGTTAAGAGATGCGCAGGAACTGTGGGGAAAGACGGTATATGATACGACAGACGAGTTGAACAAGGCCTGCGGATCTTCTTTCCGGATCTCCTGCATCGGGCCTACAGGCGAGAACCTGTGCCTGTACGCGGGCGTTATGAACGACAAGCACCGCGCGGCAGGAAGAGGCGGCATGGGAGCGGTTATGGGAAGCAAGAAGCTTAAGGCAGTGGCGGTAAAGGGGACGAAGTCCATCTACGTTGCAAGGCCGGAAGGCTTCATGGATGCCATTGAAAACGCCAGGAAGGTACTGAAAGCACATCCGGTTACCGGCGAAGGCCTGGGCGCATATGGAACGGAGATCCTGGTCAACATTATCAATGAGTCGGGAGCGCTGCCGCTGCGCAATGGGCGTGACGGTTCCTTGTATGCGGATGCGGATAACATATCCGGCGAGACGCTGGCAGAAAAATATCTGGTTCGAAACAAAGGATGCTTTGGATGCTGTATCGGATGCGGGCGTATCGTAGACATCCCGGACGGACCGTTCAAGTCCAGGGGAGAGGGCCCCGAGTATGAGGCAGGCTGGTCCTTTGGCGCAGACTGTGGCATCGATGATCTGGAGGCGGTGTGCAAGGCCAACTTCATCTGCAATGAATATGGATTCGATCCGATCACGCTTGGCTCCACCATTGCCTGCGCGATGGAATTGTTCGAGGCAGGATACCTCACAGAAGAGGACACTGGCGGCATCCCGATCCGGTTCGGGGATGCGGCGACGATGGTAAGACTGGCGGAGATGACAGGAAAGAATGAAGGATTCGGCGCACAGCTGGCTATGGGCTCTTACCGGCTGGCAGAAAGATATGGCCATCCAGAACTTTCCATGTCCGTAAAGAAACAGGAGATGCCGGCCTATGACGGACGCGCGATGCAGGGAATCGGCCTTGAATATGCGACCTCCAACCGTGGCGGCTGCCATGTGCGTGGCTATATGACGTCTCCGGAAGTCCTGGGGCTTCCGGTTAAGATGGATCCGCTGGTAACAGAAGGAAAGGCCTCTATGCTGAAGGTATTCCAGGATCTTACCGCACTGATCGATTCTGTAGGAATCTGCCTGTTCACCTCATTTGCCATCGGACTGCCAGAAGTAGCGGCGCAGTACCGGGAGGCAGTAGGAAGCGATGAATCGGATGCGGATATCCTGCTGAAGGGCGAGCGTGTCTGGAACCTTGAGAAGAAGTTCAACATCGCGGCCGGCGTGGAGAAGGATACCCTGCCGCCGAGGCTTCTTAGGGAGCATCTGCCGGAAGGGCCTGCCAAGGGTAAGGTGAATGACCTCTACACAATGCTGGCAGAGTATTATCAGGTTAGAGGATGGGATGCAGAAGGCGTTCCGACACCAGATAAAGAAAAGGAATTGGGATTATAGAACGGAATCATGAATCATAAATTGCGGCAGGGCAGCGCCCCTGCCGCAGGCAAAAGGAGATGAAGCAATGCAGATCAAGTTTTTTGCTTATCTCAGAGATTATACCGGCTGCAAGACGACGGATTTCCCCTATGAGGAAGATCTTTATCATCTGGCGCATTCCTTATGCGACGTTTACGGGGATAGGCTGAGGAAAAAGATGCTTACGCCGGATGGGGAAGATCTGGGAGAAGAGATTATTATCCTGGTCAACGGAAGGCATGTGGCGCACCTGGGAGGCATCCATGCGAAGCTTCTTCCCGGCGATGTGGTATCGATCTTTCCGGTCGTGGCAGGCGGTTAAAGGTGGTGGAATTGTTGGAAGTTTCCAAAGAAAGTATTGAGAGGATCATTCATTCCTATGAATGCAGCCAGAGATATGCGCTGGCTATCATGCAGGATATGCAGAGGACTTACCAGTATGTGCCAAGGGAAGGCTTAGAGGCCTTGGCCGAATATCTGGGGTGTCCGGTATCGGCGCTGTATGCCATGGCGACGTTTTACAAGGCATTGAGTCTGGTGCCAAAAGGCGAGCATACCATCAAATGCTGCGATGGTACGGCGTGCCATATCCGCGGCGCATCTACACTGATTGACGGGATAGAGAGAGAATTGGGCATCAGACCCGGCGAGACGACGAAGGACGGGCTGTTTTCCTTCGAGACGGTGAACTGCCTTGGCTCCTGCGCGCTGGCGCCGGTGCTGGTGGTGGATGACGTCTATTATGGGAAAGTGACGCTGGAGAAACTAAGAGAGATTATCGAGGATGTCCGGAAAGGTGGTGCTGCATAGATGGAGAAGCAGATTCTTATATGCTGTGGTACCGGATGCCGGGCAAACGGCAGCATGAAGGTTGCCGAGGCACTCTCGGAGGCAGCGGAGGCAAAAGGGGCCAGGGCCCAGGTGATTGCGGAAGTTAAGACTACCGGCTGCAATGGATTCTGCGAAAATGGGCCGATCGTGAAAATTATGCCGGATAATCTGGTATACTATAAAGTAAAGCCTAAGGACGCAGAAGAGATTATAGAGAAGACGGTTCTGGGGGGAGAAGAGATCAAGCGGCTCATGTATCAGGATGACAGCGGCGCGAGGGTACGCTCCCAGGAAGAGAATCCATTCTATGCCCATCAGCAGAAGGTGGCATTAAGACATATCGGGAAGATTGATCCCGAGAATATAGAAGACTACTTAAAAGAAGGCGGATACGAGGCCCTTAAGAAGGCAGTATCCATGACATCGGACGAAATCATTTCCGAAGTAGAGAAGTCAGGGCTTCGGGGAAGAGGCGGAGCCGGATTCCCGGCAGGGAGGAAATGGAGGACTGCCGCTTCTTATGAGAATTTCCCCAAATATGTGGCTTGCAATGGAGACGAGGGAGACCCGGGCGCATTCATGGACCGCTCGATTCTGGAAGGCGATCCCCACTGCGTTATAGAAGGACTGGCCATCGCCGCGGTAGCGGTAGGAGCCGAGGAAGGCTTCTTCTATATCCGGGATGAGTACGACCTGGCAGTGCGGCATGTAAAGAAAGCCATCGAGGATGCAAAGGCCAGAGGCATTATCGGCGAATCCGTGATGGGCTCGTCTCACAGGCTGGAACTGTCGGTAGTCAGGGGCGGCGGCGCGTTCGTATGCGGCGAGTCCACGGCGTTGATGGCATCAATAGAAGGACGGGTGGGAGAGCCCCGGGCTAAGTATATCCGTTCCGTGCAAAGAGGCCTTTGGAACCAGCCTACCGTGCTGAACAATGTGGAAACGCTGGCTAATATACCGGTGATCATCAAGAAAGGCGGGGAGGCCTTTGCTGATATTGGAACAGAAGGCAGCAGCGGGACGAAGGTCTTTGCCCTGGTAGGAAAGGTAAAAAGGACCGGACTTGTGGAAGTGCCAATGGGCACGACCCTGCGCCACCTGATCTATGATATCGGCGGCGGCATCCTGAATAACCGGGCGTTCAAGGCTGTACAGACGGGAGGGCCGTCAGGAGGCTGTATTCCGGAATCCATGCTGGATCTGGAAGTGGATTTTGATTCGCTGGCGAAGTACGGAGCCATGATGGGCTCCGGCGGTATGATCGTTATGGATGACAGAAGCTGCATGGTGGAGGTAGCCAGATACTACACCAACTTCCTGTGCGAGGAAAGCTGCGGAAAATGTACGCCTTGCCGCGAGGGCTTAAGGCGGATGCTGGAGATCCTTACGGATATCTGCGAGGGCAGGGGAAGAGAAGGAGACATTGAACTGCTGGAACGTCTGGGGCGGGCTATGCAGGACGCGTCCCTTTGCAGCCTCGGAAAGACGGCAGCCAATCCGGTGCTGACGACGATCCAGTATTTCCGGGAAGAATACGAGGCGCATATCCGCGAGAAGAGATGTCCGGCGGGCGTATGCAAGGAACTGACCAGGTTCGCCATACAGCCGGAGAAATGTATCGGCTGCGACATGTGTGCCAGAGGGTGCCCGGCGAATGCGATCAGCGGCGGCAAGAAGGAAATACATGCCATTGATCCGGAGAAATGTATCGCCTGCGGAAGCTGCAGGGAAGCATGCAAGTTTGACGCGGTCATTACACTGGGAAGAAATGACGCCGCAGAAAGGGGGCAGCAGGCATGATAGAGATTACGATCAACGGAAAAGCCTGTACCTGCGAAAAGGGAGAGTTCCTGCTTGAAGTAGCCAGAAGGAATGGCTTTTACATACCGACCTTATGCCATCATCCTGGTGTAGCGGAACAAGGATGCTGCCGGGTGTGCCTGGTAGAAGTGGTGGAAAACAAAAGAAGCAAGATCGTGGTATCCTGCGTTTACCCTGTGGAGCAGCCCTGCGAAGTGTACACGGACAGCGCCCGGGTAAGGGAAGACCGGGGCGCTGTCCTGATGCTTCTGGCAGCAAGAGCCCCGGAAAGCACGGAGATCAAAGCCCTGTGCAAGCAGTATGGGGCCATGGATGGCAGCCGTTTTGCCCCGATAGAAGGGGAGAAGTGCATCATGTGCGGACTATGCGCCAGGGCGTGCGCGAGCCTTGGAACGGGAGCCATCTCTACCGTCATGCGCGGAACTTCCAAGAAGATATCCACGCCTTACGACGAACCCAGCAGCGCGTGCATCGGCTGCTTAAGCTGCGCGAAGATCTGTCCCACCAGAGCCATTGATTTTGCGGAGGATGAGAAGAAGCGGAGCATCTGGGGACGGGAGTTTGAACTGATCCGCTGCAAGGAATGCGGCGCGCCCATAGGCACAAAGGAAGAGATCGAATACGCGGCAATGCGCTGCGGCGAAGAACCGACGTATCTCTGCCCGGACTGCAGGAAAAAGAAGATGGCAGACGTGATGGCGCACGCTTATGGCGTGGAATAGACTTAAAACAGAAAATGACGCTTGAAAGAAGGAACGCAATGTGAAAGACCAGTATGGACGAACCATAGATTATATTCGAATATCGGTGACGGACCGCTGCAATCTGAGATGTGTCTACTGCATGCCCGAGGAAGGCGTAGAGCAGGTGGCGCATGAAGAGATCCTAACCTATCAGGAGATTGTAAGAATTGCCAGGCTGTGCGCCCGGATGGGGATATCGAAAGTAAAATTGACTGGCGGAGAGCCGCTGGTACGCAAGGGCCTCTACAGCCTGGTGAGAGATCTGAAGAGATGCGAAGGCATCGAGCAGGTGACGCTGACGACCAATGGCGTAGAATTAAAAAGCCAGATGGAGGAACTTGCCAAAGCAGGGCTGGATGCTGTCAATATCAGCCTGGATACGCTGGACGCGGGCATGTATGCCTCTGTCACGCGCCGGGATATGCTTGATCAGGCACTGGAAGGACTTAAGGAAGCGCTTCGGTATCCACAGGTCAAGGTCAAGATCAACTGCGTTCCTATGAGAAATGTCAATGAAGGACAGTGGACGACACTGGCAGGGCTCTCCAGGGATCTGCCGGTGGACGTGCGCTTCATTGAGATGATGCCCATCGGGCTGGGAAAAGAGTTCCAGGGGAGGAGCCAGGATGATATCCTTGCGGCGCTTAGGAAGGCCTATGGACAGGAGACCCTCTTTTATGGAAAATGTGGAAATGGTCCAAGTATATACGTAAAATTTCCGGGATTCAAAGGAAGGATAGGATTCATCAGCGCCATATCCCATAAGTTCTGCGGGGAATGCAACCGTATCCGGCTTACCTCGGAAGGCTTCTTAAAGCCCTGCCTCCAGTATGAAAACGGAACGGATATAAAAGGACCGCTGCGGCGCGGGCAATCAGATGAAGAACTAGCCATGCTTATTGAGGACGCTATATATAGAAAACCCAGAAGCCACCATTTCGAACAGGCAGAAGGGGAAGGGTTTGAACAAAGACAGATGTCAAAGATTGGAGGATGATAACGTTGGGAAAAGTGATAGCGGTCTGCACAAGCCCGGCCAAGGGAACGCAGAAGACAAGTGTAGAACGGGCAGTGTTCATCGAGGATTATGGAATCGAGGGCGATGCCCATGCAGGCAAATGGCACCGGCAGGTTAGCCTTTTATCCTATGATAAGATCGAGGAATTTAGGAAGAAGGGCGCCCAGGTGGCAAATGGAGCCTTCGGAGAAAATCTGGTAGTGGAAGGAATTGATTTTAAAACGTTGCCGATTGGCACGATCTTTCAATGTAATGATGTCATCTTGGAACTGACGCAGATTGGAAAGGAATGTCACCATGGATGCGAGATATTCCAGAAAATGGGCGACTGTATCATGCCCAGGGAAGGCGTATTCGCAAAAGTAATCAAAGGAGGTGTGATTGAAGCCGGCGACATTTTAAATATAGTAACCGATTAAAAATTACATATCAATTGCAGGAATTCGAGCCTGACTGTCTAAAGTAGCAAAAGATGCCATGACAGCAGGCCAATGGGTGCTTTTTGAAAAGAGGGCGCCTTCCATATTTGAAAAGAATATCCGCAGACATCGATAGGTGTATTTTGCGTGGTCTTCTTTATCAGAGGCCATTTTTTTAATGGGAGCGTGGCAATAGAATGTAATGGTACATGCTGAAGGAGGAAGGATTGTATGAAAAAGAAGGTTTTGACAGTGATGCTTGTAGTGGCAATGTGTCTGGGGCTTGCGGCCTGCGCGAGCAAAGAGGAGCCTAAGAAAGAGGAGCCGAAAAAGGAGACAGAATCCAAGGACTCGGTGAAGGATAAAGGGAAACTTATGATGGCGACTACGACCAGCACGGAGGATACGGGACTTCTGGACTATCTGAAGCCGCTGTTTAAAGAGGACACCGGATGGGATCTGGAATGGAATGCCGTAGGTACCGGAGAGGCCCTGAAGATGGGAGAGAATGGGGACGTGGACGTTGTACTTGTCCATGCAAAGACCAGCGAAGAGGAATTCATTGCAAACGGCTATGGCGTGGAGCGATTTCCAGTCATGTATAATGATTTCGTAGTGATTGGTCCGAAAGAACCTATCGCCAAGACGGAAGACATTAATGCCGTATTCACACAGATAATCAATGACCAGCTTCCATTCGTATCCAGAGGCGATGACTCAGGTACGGATAAGAAGGAAAAGAAGATATGGAGCGAACTTGGGCTTGACCCTGCTTCAGATCCGAACTACGTAGAGTCCGGGCAGGGAATGGGCGCGACCATTACCATGGCGGACGAGCAGAAGGCTTACTGCCTGACGGACAGAGGAACCTGGCTTAAGCAGAGCAAGGACGCGACGCTTGATAGCGAACTTGAGATTATCTGTGAAGGAGACAAGAACCTGCTGAACCAGTATGGGGTAATTGCCGTTAATCCGGAGAAGTATCCGGAGTTGAATAATGAAGGAGCCAATGATTTTATTGAGTGGATATGCTCTGACAAAATACAGAAACTGATTGGGGAATATGGAATCGACGAGTACGGGCAGGCATTATTTACGCCGAATGCAGGTACCGATTCATAGACAGGAGGAATTAGCAGATGGTAGAGTGGTTAAAAAGCGTGATATCAGATCCGGGAATTATCAGTGCTATCAAAGTGACCTTTACGATGGCAGTCTGTTCTACCGCGATATCATCTGTGCTGGGAATCGTGCTGGGGCTTCTCCTTGAGAGGTTCCAGTTTCCCGGGAAGAAGATTGTTATCCGGATCAACCGGACGCTGATGGGAGTGCCGCCGGTGGTCGTGGGCCTGGTGGTCTATCTCCTGATAATGCGCAGGGGGCCTTTGGGCCCTTTGTCGCTTCTATTTACCATCAAGGGGATGGTGATCGCGCAGACGCTGATCATTACCCCCATCATATGCGGGATGATCTATTCCTATGCAAGGAAGGCAGCGCCTTCGATCAGAGTATTCGCGGTGACTATGGGGGCGGACAGATGGCAGACGGCGAAGCTGACGGTGCGCGAGATGAAAAAGGAGATTTATTTCTGCATGGTTACCGGATTCGGGCGCTCCATCAGCGAGGTGGGGGCAGTCATGCTGGTGGGCGGCAATATCAAGGGCAGGACGCGCACGATGACGACGACGATCTCGCTGCTAAAGAGCCAGGGAATATTCACGGAAGGAGTGGCGCTTGGAGTCCTGCTTCTGGTCATGGCATTCCTATTACAGTGGATATGCGATATACTCCAGAAAGAGGAGGCGGAGGATGAGAATTACTAACTTGGAAAAGACGATTGGAAACTTCCATCTGGAAGTTGATGATTTATATATAGAGCCGGGAAAGATCCACGGGATCGTGGGGCCTAACGGATGCGGCAAGACGGTGTTCCTTAAGATGGTAGCCAAAATATTGAAGCCGGACGGTGGGAACATCGATTATGAGGGGCTTACGGGCCGGGATATTACGATGATGTCCCAGAGGCCCTATCTGATGGATGCATCCGTCTATCAGAACCTGATATACCCGCTTACGCTTCGAGGGATCAAGCCGGATGAGGATGCGGTAGACCGGACGCTTGAAAGAGCGGGACTTTTAAGCCAGAAGAAGCAGTACGCAAAGTCCCTCTCCAGCGGGGAGCGCCAGAAACTATCCTTCCTGCGGGCGCTGATCTTCCATCCCAAACTGATTATGGTGGATGAGACGCTGTCCAATCTGGACCCGGAGAGCGAGGCGCTATTCGAGGGAATGATCGTGGAGGTGCAGAAAGAGGTGCCGATTACTTGGATGATCGTAAATCATCAGCTGGATCATATCTATCAGCTCTGCGACCAGATCCACTATATGGAAAAAGGAAGGTTTGTGAGATCATGAAATTGCTGAATGTAGACACATTGGAGGAGGCCCGACGGAAGGTGATAAGAGCGATGGAGGGCTCGCCGCTAAGAGTAGAAGAAATAGAACTTCTAAAGGCACAAGGATACGTGCTGGCAGAGGATGTCTGTGCCAGAGAGAATGTCCCATTATTCCGAAGATCTACGGTGGATGGCTATGCGGTCCGGGCAGCAGATACCGGAGGCGCAGGCGAGAGTATTCCCGCATTCTTAAGGATCGTGGGGGAGGTGGAGATGGGCTGTGCGCCAGAGATGGAAGTCACGCCCGGAACCTGCGTCTATGTCCCTACTGGCGGCATGATTCCTGAAGGTGCGGATGGAGTCGTAATGATGGAGTTCTGCGAGTTGTTCTCGGATACGGAAGCGGCAGTCTATAAGCCGGTGGCAGCGGGGGCTAATATTGTAGAAGCCGGAGATGACATGAAACAAGGACAGAAGGTTCTGAAAAAAGGGACGAAGATCACGCCCCAGGCGATCGGAGCCCTGGCAGCGCTTGGAATCACCAGGGTTCGTACATACTGTCCCTGGAAGATCACGGTGATATCCACGGGAGATGAACTGGTGGCGCCTAGGGAGACGCCAAAGCCAGGCCAGGTGCGGGATATCAACACGTATGGGATCTATGCGACGGCCAGGCAGATGGGCTTTGAGGTGGCGGAATGTGCGGTGCTCAAAGATGACAGAATGCTGCTTCTGGAGACGGCGCAAAAAGGAATGGAACAAAGCGATATCGTAGTGATCTCCGGGGGAAGTTCCCAAGGGAAGAAGGATGAGACCAATTCCGTGATAGACGAACTGGCCAGCGAAGGCGCATTTACCCATGGGCTGGCCCTTAAGCCGGGCAAGCCTACGATCCTGGGATATGACCGGCCTACGCAGACCCTGCTGGCAGGACTTCCGGGCCATCCGGCGGCAGCCATGCTGGTATTCCGGCTGGTGATTGGGTGGCTGTGGCGCACAGCCACAGGGGAGAAGGAACCCTATGTGCGTACGGCGGAGATATCTACGAACCTTCCGGCAGCGCCGGGGAAACTGACCTGCCAGCTGGTGCATCTTGCGAGGCGGGATGAGGGAAGCCTTGCGGCCATCCCGATATTTGGACGCTCCGGACTTATCAGCACGCTTTCCGGGGCTGATGGCTATATATTGATTGAAGAGAATAAGGAAGGGCTGAAAAAGGGAGAGCGGGTATCTGTATACGAGATTTGAAGGAGGAGCCATGGGAAAACGGAATCTATACTTAAAAACCATACCAGTGGAGGAGGCGCAGGCATTATACCAGGATGCGTTGAAGGCAATTGCCGTCAGGAGGACGGAGAAGATACCGGTAGAAGAATCTTTAGGGCGGATGACGGCAAAGGCAATTTACGCCAGATGCTGCTCCCCGCTGTTCAATGCGGCTGCCATGGACGGCATTGCCGTGATCGCGAAGGAGACAGCCGGAGCAACGCAGGAGAATCCGCTCACCCTCGTCAGAGGGAAGGATTATCAGATCGTAGATACAGGAGATCCGGTACATCCGCCCTATGACGCGGTGATTATGGCGGAAGACCTGCTGGAAGCGGAGGAAGACGTGGTACAGATCATGGAGGCGGCCAGCGGCTGGCAGCATGTGCGCCCTATAGGAGAAGATATCGTGGCAGGGGAAATGCTGCTTCCCGGCGGCCATAAGATTCGGCCGATCGACATCGGCGTGCTTCTAAGCGGCGGCATACTGGAAGTCGATGTAATAAAGCGTCCGAGAGTGGGACTGATCCCTACGGGGACGGAGATCATAGAGCCGGACAAAGAGCCGGGCGAGGGGGATATCATTGAGTCCAATTCCCGTATGTTCGCGGCGATGACCATCAATTACGGAGGCATCCCCCATCGATATGCTCCGGTGGAGGATGACTATGACAAGATCAAGGACGCCATAAAAAAAGCCCATGAAGAGAACGACATCGTGGTGGTGAATGCCGGATCCAGCGCGGGGACGGAAGATTACACCGTACATATCTTACGGGAGATGGGAGAAGTGCTCGTCCATGGGGTGGCAATCAAGCCTGGCAAGCCGGTGATCCTCTCCATTGTGGATGGCAAGCCGGTGATAGGCCTGCCTGGCTATCCGGTCTCTGCATATATCGACTTTGAGAATTTTGTCAGGCCTGTGATGGATAAGATGTCAGGAGAACGCCATTACGCCGGACATACCGTCAAGGCAGTACTTTCCAAACGTCTGGTGTCTTCGCTGAAGCACCGGGAATATGTGCGGGTCAAGGTAGGCAAGGTGGGAGATAAGCTGATAGCCTCTCCATTGGCAAGAGGCGCGGGGGCTGCCATGAGTTTGGTGCGGGCGGACGGATTCTGCGTCATTGACCAGAACAGTGAAGGAGTAGAGGCAGGCGAGACGGTGGAAGTCGAACTCTACCGGGATATAGAGGAGATTGAGCACACGGTGGTATCCATCGGAAGCCACGACCTGATCCTGGACTTCCTGGCAGACCTGATGCCGCTATCTTATCCGGGAACCTTCCTGTCCAGCACCCATGTAGGGAGCATGGCAGGGCTGATGGCGCTGAAGCGGGGAGAGACGCATATCGCGCCGACCCATCTGCTGGATGAAGAGACGGGAGTGTACAATGTCTCCTATCTGAAAAAACTATTCCCGGGTAAATGTATGGCGCTGATCAAAGGGGTGAAGCGTATCCAGGGAATCATCGTCCAGAAGGGCAATCCCAAAGGAATCCGCGGGATCGAGGACTTGACGCGGGTTACGTACGTCAACAGGCAGCGGGGCGCCGGTACCAGGGTATTGCTGGATTACCGGCTTAAGACAGCCGGAATCCGTCCAGAGGAGATTGACGGCTACGACAAGGAAGCCACGACCCATATGGCAGTAGCGGCCCTGGTGAAAAATGGCGGGGCAGACGCAGGGATGGGGATCTATTCGGCGGCCCACGCGATGGATCTGGACTTCATACCTGTGGGAGAAGAAGAGTACGACTTTGCTATAGAACAGGAGTCCCTGGAACTAGAAGAGATCAAGAAATTCCTTGAAGTACTGAAAAGCAGCGCATTCGCGCAAAAGGCCCGGGAGGCCGGAGGCTATGATATTAGCCATGCCGGGGAAGTGGCGAGGTTATAAAAATAGTACTAGCTTTCTTGTGGAATAAATGGTATAATACAAAAAGGTTTGAAGACAAGGGAGCAAAAGACATGAAAAAACCATTTACTTTTATTGATTTGTTTTCCGGTATTGGTGGATTTCATCAAGCGATGAGCAGTTTGGGCGGACGGTGCGTGTTCGCCTCTGAGATAGATAAATATTGTATTGAGACGTATCAGGAAAATTATGGAATGGACTCGGGCATTGATATACGCAATGTCGATGAGAAGGATATCCCGCCGCATGACGTGCTGTGCGCGGGATTCCCTTGTCAGGCGTTCAGCAAGGCGGGAAAGCAGGAGGGCATGGAAGACGAGACCAGGGGCACCCTGTTCTTTGAGATCGTGCGGATCTTGAAGCATCATCATACGCCTTATATCGTGCTGGAAAATGTGAGGAATCTGGTGTCCCATGACCATGGAAATACCTGGAAGGTCATTCGGGCAAACTTAAGAAAGCAAGGCTACCGCCTGATGGAGAAGCCGTTGATCCTGAGTCCCCATCACTTTGGCGTGCCCCAGCTTCGAGAGAGGGTGGTCATACTCGGAAAGTACGAGCCGAACCGCGTGGACGAGCCGCTGGATATCGTATTCCACGATCTGATAAAGAAGGAGCAGAATTCAATCTACGACGTGGTAAAGGATCATCCGGTGGATAAGAAATATGCCATATCAGAGCATGAAGAGAAGGTGCTGAATGCCTGGGACGAATTCTACCATGGCATTGATATGAAGGTGATCGGATTCCCAATCTGGTCCGAGTTCTTCCGCTATGAGAAGGCTCCTGCAGAGTTCCCGGCCTGGAAGCAGGAGTTCGTCAATAAGAACATCCGGCTGTATCAGAGCAACCAGAAGTTCATTGACCAGTGGCTGAAGAAATATAACGATCTTAAGGATTTTACGCCCACCCAGCGCAAGATGGAGTGGCAGGCAGGAACCAATATTGACAGCGTATGGGAAGGGGTCATCCAATTGCGCCCCTCCGGCGTCAGGATCAAGGTGCCTACCTGTTTTCCGGCCCTGGTGGCCATCGTGCAGATTCCGATCATCGGCAGATACAAAAGAAGGCTTACAGTGGAAGAATCAGCGGCTCTGCAAAGCTTTCCTGCGAAGTTTATCTCCAATGCCAATGACCAGCAGGCTTATAAGCAGTATGGCAACAGCGTGAATGTGACGGTGATCGCAGAATGCGCGAAGCGGCTGTTTGATCTATAGAAAAGTTAAATTGTGACGTCGCAGATAGAAAACTTGCTGATCATATCATGGTCTATCATAATCTTCGGCTCCCGCAACTTGCCATTGCTGTTGACGCCCTGGCGGAACATGCTGAGGAAGTGCTTATTGGAGTTATTGATGTCCAGGATATGCATCTTGGTTAGCACCACATGATGCTTCATTCGCTTCTGATAGCTCATAAGGTTGGATTTGCCCTGCGCGCGATTCCAAAACTGGGTAGTCTCGTATCCGTACTCGCTGTCCTTGTAAGTGGCATGCTCGCAGATAATGTAATAAATGTGGTGCTCATAATCGGTCTGGCCTAGTATGCCGAATATGGTGTTCCAGTCATTCCCCTGGATGCCCTTGGAATAATCGCTGTGGGCTTTAAGATCGCCGTAATCCATAAGCGTTGGAAAGTACAGGTCCAGATCGATGCCGTTCTTCTTCTTGTTCTGCTCGTAGCGGATCAAATGCTCAAGCGAATTCTCTTTCAGATACTTTTCGAATCGGTACTCCAGATAGAATCCGGCCCATTCCGGCTGATACTTATTCCGGTAGTTGTCGGCGATCATTTCCTTATAGCAGTCGATGCCTTCCCAGCGGCTGGGCAGCCCAAGGAAGAAATCCCGGAAGATATCCACGATCTCATCCGGCATCGTGCCAAGAAAGGCTGGCGCTGCCCCGGGGGCGGGTGATGGCAGGCCTGTAAAATAATCCAGGATGTTGAACGCAGAATCCTCGTCTGCACTGGCCTCCTGCGATTCGGCTTCCAGGCCGAACTTCTCTGACAGGAAGGTTTCGGCACAGTCCGGGCGAAATACGGTTATGTGATTTCCACGGTAGTCCGTCTTCTGGAAGATGCCGTCCTCCGCCGCGAAGGATAGATCCTCGGTATAGACATGGGCGGAAGAATTGTTAGACTTCTTTGCGACGAAATCCTCAATATTAAAGTCGCAAAACAGTGTCAGGTCATCCCGGGTATAAATGCCCAAAAGCAGCGGAGTCATTCCACGTGAAAGGGAATCCTTGTAGAAATTCTTAAGATCTCCGGATATCTGGATCCGTTTTTTGAAAACAGGGTGGGGGATGCCAAGATAGGTGATGTTCTTCACCCGGATGGAGTAAGGGCGATCTTTAAAATTCCCGGTTATCATTCCATTGTCTTTCCGGATGTCCGGGAAATATGTTTTCAAGACTTCAAAAAGACCTTTGGCCGATAGGCTGATGTCCACATCCATGTATGTATTGCCATCATGATCGATCTGTTCAACGATGGTTCTTCCTCTCATAAGCAGTATCTCCTTATCGTTTAAATATTTGTAATGCGCATACCATAATAATATGTGCCAGGGTGATGTCTTCTAAAGATGATTATACAGTAAAATAGAGGTGAATAAGCGGGACTTTATTGTTTTTTAATGAAAAACATGTTACGTTAATACTGTATTATGCAAAAGTGGTGAGAGAAGTAAAGAGGCTGAAATGACTATCTCCAGAAGATTCAGTTTATAATGGAGGACTGGAAAGGCGAGCCTGGAGCAGTTGTTCGTGACGCTTCAGCAGCCGATGCCGATGCCACAGGGGATGCAATATCCACAGCCGATACCGGTAGCGCATTCTTTGTTATAAAGCAGGATTGGGGGTGGAAAAATGGATGTTCTCAGCGAGCAGCAGAGAAGGAAAACGATGCAGCATATCAAAGGGAAGGACACCAAAATAGAAGTCCAGCTGCGAAAAGCACTGTGGGCAAAAGGATACCGGTACCGGAAGAACTATGACAAACTGAGCGGCAGGCCGGATATCGTTCTGACGAAATATAAGATTGCCATCTTCTGCGACGGCGAATTCTTCCATGGCAAGGACTGGGAGATATTAAGGCCCAAACTTGCCAAGGGAAAGAATCCGGATTACTGGATTCCCAAGATTACAAGGAACCGGGAGCGGGATGAAGAGGTCAATAAAAAACTGCTCTTCGAAGGATGGACGGTGATCCGGTTCTGGGGAAAGGACATACAGAAGAATCTGGATGCGTGCGTGAAAGCTATTGAAGAAGTCATCTTTGAGATTAAGATGGAGCCGGAAGAAATCGGCTGGGAAGATATGGAAGATGAGATTGGGAAATAAGGCGGCTTTGTGGTATACTTTACATTACAAGGCATATTCCTTCTAGCTGTCCGTAACACATGTCTGGACGGAGGGAAAAAGTTCTTGAACAATATAAAAACCAGGGAGTGACGTTCATGGAGAATAGGACGGTCCGCATATTTGCGGACAGCACATGCGATTTGACGGAGGACTTGATTCAAAAGTATGGAATCACCATACTGCCCCTCTGTATCGTACTGGATGATAAAAGTTATTATGACAGGACCCAGATTACGCCGGATGAGATATTTGCCTGGGCAGAGGCAAATAAAAGGACGCCAAAGACGGCGGCTATCACCTTTGAATACGCAGAGAAGATGCTTAGGCCTTGCATGGAAGCGGATGAGGATGTCATCTTTTTTGGCATTTCCGAAGAAATGAGTACAACCTGCAATGTTATGCGTCTCGCGGCGAAAGAATATGATAAGGGAAGGGTATTCGTGATAGATTCCCAGAGCCTGTCCACCGGAATCGGGCTGCAGGTATTGCGGGCCGCCGAGATGGCAAGGCAGGGAAAGAGAGCAGAGGATATCGTGACAGAGATTGAAACGGCGCGCTCCAAAGTGAAGGCCAGTTTTGTGGTGGATACGCTGACCTACCTCGCCAGAGGCGGAAGATGTTCCGGTGCAACGGCTTTGGTGGCAAATACGCTGAAACTGCATCCTTGCATCAACGTAATCGATGGCAGGATGGAAGTCGGGAAGAAATACCGTGGCAGCATGAATAAGGCATTGCTGCACTATGTAAGGGAAAAGGAAGAAGAACTTAAGAAGGCGGATGGCACGCAGGTATTCATCACGCATTCAGGGGTGGCATCTGAGATTGTGGAGCAGATCCGGGATTATCTGGCATCTCTGGGACATTTCCATGAGATACTGGAGACGACCGCCGGGGGCGTCATCTCCAGCCATTGCGGCCCAGGAACCTTGGGCGTGCTGTATTACGCAGAGTAAGCGAGGCAGTGATAAGGCGGCTTGAAGATATGACAAGTAATTTTCGTTTTTAAAAAAGCTTTCTTGATGAATATCTTCCGGAAGCAGGGCATTTGTCCTTGCATAAAAAGAACTAACTTCTGGAATAAGTTTAACCGATAAATGTATATTTCTCCTGAAATCCCACAGAATAAAAAGAAAAACGGAGCGAGGGATCAGGATATGGAAAAACAGACGGTTGAATTATTAAAGGAATGCAATTCTGGATGCAAGATGGGAATCAACAGCATGAACCAGGTTCGGGAATATGTAATGGATGAGAAACTTGCGAAGGTGCTGAAAGAGTATGACGAGAAGCACAAGAAGCTGGAGAAGGAAACTTCTAAGCTGCTGGCAGAATTCGGGAAGGATGAAAAGGAGCCGGAGAAGATGGCGGCCGCATTTTCCTGGATCAGCACGGAGATGAAACTGATGATCAAGGATGACGCCTCTCAGATTGCCAAGATCATGACGGATGGCTGCAACATGGGAATCAAGAGTCTTACGGAAAAGATCAACCAGTATTCAGACGCGTCCAAGGAAAGCATATCGCTGGCAAAAGACATTGTCAAATGCGAGGAGGCTTTCCGGGATGATCTGAAGCAATTTTTATAAAGATCAAAAACAATATTTCACTTCAGGATATTCGCAAGAATCTTCGTGTATTGCTGTAGTTTGTCAGAATCAGGAAAACAATTTCTTATTAAGACTCAGGAATTGCTTGTTCTGGAGAACCCACCGATACTACAATTATAAATAGAATGTCAGCAAATGGCCGGGGACTTATGCGACATCTATATAAAAACTGCCAATAGACTTTTTGATCTATTGGCAGTAATTTTATGTACTTATATTACCACTAAATCGACAATTTTTCAAGTCTTGTAAGCGTACCAGCCAGGGAGTAGAATAGGAAATCACTACAAGGGGGTGAGGGCATGGAATATGAGATGGAGGAACTGATTCCTCTGGTAAAGGAACTCTGTGACAGATATACGGGGAAGGAGAGCACATCCGTGACGTATGAGGCAGCCCAGCGGCTGATGGAAGCCGTGCTCTACTGTATTCATGAGACGACAGGGAGCGCAGAAGCGGCCGGCGTCTCGGACGGCAGCCGGTCGGCGAGAATGGCGTACGAGTATGGCTATGAACTGGCGGTTCAAAAGGTAGGAAAAGCAAGAGAACGATATAATCGGATGGCAGCAAATTTTCGAAGTTATGGGAACAGAGCCTATGAGGAAACATTCCGGCAGGGAATTCCGGCATTCTTCCTATGGTATGACGTCCGGCTGAAGCCGCAGGATCATATCATTACCATGGATTATCCGGTAATGAAGAATCTGGAAGGGCTGTGCGGCATTGACGCCATATGGGAGTATCTCAGGTGCATGGAAGCGGAGCAGAAGTTTCTGGCAAGGTTCCCGGAAGACTATATCCGCCAGGTGAATGTGGCGCGCTGCGCAGACTATGAGGAATACTACATCAATCCGTGCAGGGTTATGCTCCGTCATGTCCTATGCTGTATGCTTGCGGACATTCCGGCAGATAAGATCCGGTTCGGGGAGGAGGACTATATGCGGCTGAAAGAGGAAGTGCAAAACCAGGACAGGGGAGGCCTAAAGAGAAGGCTGACGCGCCTTTTGTATGTGCTTGTGAAGCAGAAGTACTGTGAGGATGAGAAACTTTTTGGATATCTGGAATATGATATGGCAGACTTGGCTTTTGAACTTCAAAATTGGCTTTGGAAGCAAGCAGGCAGGAACTAAAGCGCGTGCTTGAATGCAACCAGAAGACGTTGAAGTACGGGCTTAGCCTGACGGAGTTCTGCGATTCCCAGTTCATCCAAAGCGGGGACTATGCGGATACCCTGGCAAGGCTTCAGGAGATATTCTATCTGTATAAGAATGAATCCATGGACGAATTGACAGATCGGGAACTGCTGGAGATTATGAAGGAGAACTTTGAACAGATCTGCTACGGAGATCTGGAATACCTGGAGACAACCTGTCTGGAACGGTTCGCGGCTGCAGTCCGGGCAGGATATGAGACGGAATTCCAGAAGAAGGAGAGGGATGAGTATACGCTTAGGAAGAGCGGGAACGAGTATGAGAAATTCTCGGAAGAGACCAGATGGGAATTTGAACTGTACAGGATAAAATAGGAAGAGTCAGAATAGAAAAACCGGTTGACAAAAGCGTAACAAGTTACTAAAATGACAATAAGTAACTTGTTACGCTTTTGCAATATGAAAGGAGATTTATGAAAAAAGAGAATCCAGTTACATATGAGCGGATGGGAACCAGTCTTGACTGGATAAAGAAGTTGATTTTCGCGGGGATATTCATCCAGGAGAATAAGCTGCACGCAATATTTGACCGCTACAATGAGATGTCCAGCAAGCAGTGGCTTTTGATGGCAGTGTCGGCTTCGTTTGATGCGCCGCCGGTCCTGACTACGCTGGCAGGGGCCATGGGATGTTCCCGCCAGAATGTGAAGAAGCTGGCAGTCAATCTTGAGAAGGTTGGATATATCAAACTTGAAAAGTCGGATGCGGATGCCAGGGCGCTTTGCGTTAAGATGACAGCAAAGGGCATGAAGTTCGCGGAATATATGGCGGATGTCACGGATGACGTGCATGCTGCCATGTTCGGCGAATTTACGGAAGAGGAGATCCGCAAGTACTACCAATTATCTATAAAGCTGATGCACGGAATCAACCATCTGGAAGCGTATTTCCAGAATCAGAGAAAAGGAGAAGCAGAACTATGATCTGAGTCATGTATAAGAGCAGGAAGAATAATAAGAAAGTGGCGCAAGCTATGGCAGAGGCGCTGGGGATAGAGGCAGAGAGCATTGATGGAGCGAAGGATGTGAAAGCCGATCTACTGTTTCTGGGGTGCGCGATCCTGGCCGGAAACATCCGGCCGGAGATGGAACGGTTTGTAGAAGGGCTGGATAGTGGCAGCGTTTCCAGGGTGGCTTTATTTTCATCCAATGGATATGGCACGGATCAGTTCGCAGCCTTGAGAGAGAAACTGAAGGCAAAAGGCATAGAAGTGGAAGATGAGGCGTTTTCCTGCAAAGGAAGCGCATTTATATTCAAGAACATGGGGAAGCCGGATCAGGAAGATCTGGAGGCGGCAAAGCGGTTCGCGCTATCCGTCAGGGATGGCAGAAGGAGTTAACCAATGGTTGATTTTATTTCCGTAAATATCGTATCATTCCATGGTGTTTTTCTGGATTCTTCCGTATACTTATAGCAAGAAAGGAGATGCGATATATGGATACATTGAATTTGGCAGAGAATCTGATCCGCCTGCGCCGGGAGAAAGAAGTCACCCAGGAAGAAGTGGCTAACTTCATTGGCGTTACCAAAGCGTCGGTTTCCAAGTGGGAGACGAAGCAAAGTCTGCCGGACATTCTGCTGCTCCCGGTGATTGCGTCCTATTACGGCGTGACGGTGGATGAACTACTGGGATATAAGCCTCAGCTGGGGAAAGAACAGATCCAGAAGATCTATCATGACCTGGCGGCGGAATTTGCGGAAAAACCCTTTGAAGAGGTAATGGATGCAAGCAGGAAACTGGTTAAGAAGTATTACTCCTGCTATTCCTTCCTCTTGCAGATCAGTATTCTGTGGCTGAACCATTATACATTTGCCGAAGATCCAAAGAGCCAGATGAGGATCCTGGACGAGACGGTGGAACTGTGCAAGCACATTATAGAGAATTGCAAGGATATCAGCATCTGTAATGACGCGACTGTTCTCAAAGCGATCATGGACCTGCAGCGAGGAAGACCCCAGGAGGTCCTGGATTCGGTGGAGGATATGCTGAGTCCCTACCGGCTGGCCAGCCAGAGCAGCGGGATTCTTATCCAGGCCTATCAGATGATAGGAGATATGGATAAGGCGGTCAGTTATACGCAGATCAGCATGTTCCTCCATCTGCTTTCTCTAGTAGAAGGCGCGACACAGTATATTGCGCTTCGTGCGCAGGATAAAGAGGCCTGCGAGGAGACGATCCGCCGGATGGACGGACTGATAGAATTATTCCAATTAGAAAGGCTGCATCAGAATATAGCGGCAGTCTATCACTACCAGGTGGCTGTCTATCAGTGCCAGCAGAAGGACATAGATGGGGTGCTCGCAAGGCTTAAGAGGTTCGTGGAGATTATCTGCGATCTGCTGGATCGTGAGGCAGCCTTGCATGGAGACGGTTATTTCAACCGTCTGGAAGAATGGTTCGAGGGACTGGATCTTGGAAAGCAGATGGTCAGAGATAAGAAACTGGTATTAGACAACGCTTGCCAGGCTTTGGAGAACACGGTATTTTCTCCGCTTATGGAAGATAGGCGTCTGGAAAGATTAAAAAGAGTATTGACGGAAAAGAGGGAGACATTATGAATATAAAGGATATGCTGCCATTTTTGATACCATTGGTCATTGTAGAACTGATTCTTGTGATTATCACGCTTCGACATATCTTCACGCACCAGCATTATAAGAGGGGGACCCGCGCGTTCTGGGTAGTGATGACCATCGTAGGGATGCAGTTTTGGGGACCAATTCTTTATTTTCTGCTGGGAAAGGAAGATGCTTAGATGGATATGCTGACATTATCCCATGTATCCAAGCGCTTTGGCGCAAACCAGGTGATCGATGACTTGAACTTTAAGGTTCCCGCGCATTCGATCTATGGATTTATCGGACAGAATGGGGCAGGAAAGACGACTACGATGAAGATGATACTGGGACTTCTTAAGGCGGATTCCGGAGACATCTTTGTAAATGGCGAGAAGGTCTGCTATGGGCAGAATAGGACGAACCGCTATATCGGCTACCTTCCGGATGTGCCGGAATTCTACTCTTACATGGCGCCGATGGAGTATCTGGCATTGTGCGGCGAGATTACGGGAATGAAGAAAACCCTGATTCGCAAGCGGTCTATGGAACTCCTGGAACTGGTAGGACTTGAGAAGTCCGATAAGAGAATCCAGGGATTTTCAAGAGGGATGAAGCAAAGGCTGGGCATCGCACAGGCCCTCCTTAACAGCCCAAAACTTCTGATCTGCGATGAGCCTACGTCCGCGTTGGACCCGCTGGGAAGAAAAGAGATACTGGATATCCTTCTGGCCGTAAGGGAACATACCACCGTTGTGTTCTCTACGCATATACTGTCGGATGTAGAGAAGACCTGCGATGAGATTGGCCTGCTTCATGAAGGGAAAGTGGCCCTTCATGGTACCATAGAAGAAATCCGGCAAATTCGGAAAAGCGACGGATTCGAAGCAGAGTTCAGGAATCCGGCGGATTCAGAAAAAGCCCTCCGGATATGGGCAGGAGGGGAGCGTAAGGGGAAGAATCTGATATTTTTTGCAAAGCAGGATGAGAAAGATATGGCATCAGCCATGCAAGGCATGTCAAAGACCGGAATCTATCCGCTTCGCATGGAAATGCGGGAACCTACGCTGGAAGCGCTGTTTATGGAGGTGGTAGGAAGATGAGGCAGTTAAGCGCATTTCTAAGAAAAGAAGGAATGGAACTCATCCGTACGGGTAAGATATGGATTCTTCTGATTATATTCATATTGTTTGGCATCATGAATCCGGCAATAGCCAAACTGACGCCCTGGATGGTAGAGACGATGTCGGACAGTCTGGCAGAGTCGGGGATGGTGCTGACGGAGGTTAAAGTAAATGCCATGACTTCATGGAACCAGTTCTACAAAAATATATCTATGGCGCTGATCATCTTTGCTCTGATGCTCAGTGGCATCCTGACAACGGAATACCAGAAGGGCACCTTGGTAAATATGCTGACGAAAGGCCTGATCAGGTGGAAGGTAGTCGGGGCAAAATCCATTGCCTCCATCGGTCTGTGGACGGTCTGCTACTGGCTGTGCTATGGTATCACATACGGATATAATATGTATTTCTGGAATAATGGCATCGCTTCTCATGTGGCCTTTGCGGCCTTCTGCGTCTATCTGCTGGGAATCTGGGTCATGCTCCTGATCCTGCTGATATCTACGCTGCTTAACACCGCTTCGGGGGTGCTGGCAGTAACGGGCGTAGCAGTCATCGCCAGTTATGTGGCCGGAATGTTCGGGAAGATTGGGGAATATCTGCCGATACGGCTGCTCTCTGCTGGTAATCTGCTGGCGGGCAGCATGTCTCCTGAGGATTTCTGGAAGGCGATAGCGGTGGCCCTGGCATCTGGCGTGGTGTTTTTTGTACTGTCAGTGGCGTGCTTTAATAGAAAGAATATTGGATAGACTGCCTGGGGAATTGCGATTTCCCAGGCTTGTGTTATAATATAATCCATAAATTAGAATGGAGATATATCATGCTGTATACAATACCTGATTATTATCAGAATTTCAAATGCACGGCCGACCAATGCGAGGATACCTGCTGCGCCGGATGGCAGATTGCCATCGACAGGAAATCATTGGTCCGCTATGGAAAGGTGACCGGGAAGTTCCGCAGAAGGCTTAACCGTTCCATCCGGTGGCTGGAAGGGACATTCAAGCAGGGCAAGGACGGAAGATGCGACTTTCTGAATGAGGAGAACTTGTGCGATCTGTATTCTGCCCTGGGCAAGGAGAGCCTTTGCAGGACTTGCAGGCTGTATCCGAGGCATATCGAGGAGTTCGAAGGCGTGCGGGAAATCACGCTGTCCATCTCCTGTCCGGAGGTGGCGAGAATCCTGCTTAAGAAAGAAGAGCCGGCAAGGTTCCTGGAATACGAGAAGGAAGGCGAAGAAGCGTATGAAGATTTTGACCTGCTTGCCTATTCCAAACTGGCGGAGGGACGGGAGGTCATGCTCGATATCTTAAGGATGCGGGAACTTGGGCTTGAGTTGCGGGCAGGGCTCGTGCTGGCGCTGGCCCATGATATGCAGGTGAGGCTTAAAAAGGGAGAAGTGTTTTCCTGCGACCAGGTATTTGAACGGTACCAGAAGGAGAAGGCCAGGGAATTTATCAGACTGAAACTTATGGAGTCGGGAGACAATATAGAAGAAAGATATGCGTTTTCCAGGCAAATGTTCCAGAACTTGTACCAGTTGGAACTACTCCGGGAAGACTGGGAGTCTCATCTGCGCGAATCGGAGTACCTGCTGTATGGAAGCGCGGATGACAGTCAGGATGGCCGGGACGCCTATGGGAAGATGCACCAGGACTTCGCTGCGTGGCTTACGGTCAATATGCCGGAATGGGAGATCCAGTGCGAGCAGTTGCTGGTATATTTTATCTATACCTATTTCTGCGGGGCCGTCTATGACGGGAGAGCCTATGCGAAGATCCAGATGGCCGCGGTCAGCGTTATGCTGATCTACGAGATGCTGGCGGCAAGGTGGAGGAAGAATGAGAAGCAGCTGGACTTTGAGGATGTGGTGGAGATTGTCTACCGCTATTCCAGGGAAGTGGAGCACTCGGACCGGAATCTGGAAGCAATGGAGCAAATGATGGAAGAACAATTGATCCCATGGTTTTCAAAGGAGAGATGCAAGGAAAGGATTGAGGGAAAGGAAGGAAAGATATGGATGTAAATATGACAGGAAATACGGAAGAAAATACGCAAAGAGAGCAAAATCTGAAAACTGCGGGACAACTGTTTTCCTTTATACAGGCAAGTCCCAGCCCTTTCCATGCGGTTGCGAATATGAAGAGGGAATTGGACGCGCACGGATATGCCCAGCTTCTGGAAGGGGAAGAATGGAGGCTGGAAGAAGAGGGGAAATATTATGTCATCCGTAACGGGTCGGCATTAATCGCGTTTCGGATTCCAAAACGGGATTTCCTGGGATTCCAGATTATGGCCAGCCACAGTGATTCTCCAAGTTTCAAGATCAAGGAAAATCCAGAGATGGATGTGGAAGGGCATTATGTGAAGCTGAATGTGGAAAAGTATGGAGGGATGCTGTGCGCGCCATGGTTTGACAGGCCGCTGTCCGTGGCGGGAAGAGTCATCGTAAGGAAAGGAAGCCGTCTCGTAACAAGGCTGGTGAATGTAGACCGGGACTTGTGCATGATTCCGAATCTGGCGATCCACATGAACCGGGAGGCCAACGAAGGCTACAAATACAATGTCCAGAAAGATATGCTGCCATTGTATGGATGCGGAGAAGCTAGGGGAAAGTTCATGGAAGACATCGCCTGTGCAGCAGGCGTGGCGCAGGAGGATATGATAGGAAGCGATCTGTTTTTATATAACCGGATGGAAGGAAGCATCTGGGGAGCGCAGGAAGAATTTATTTCCATCGGAAGGCTGGATGACTTGCAGTGTGCCTTTGCATCCCTTCAGGCCTTCCTGGAGGAGGATGGCGGAGACAGCATTCCGGTACACTGCGTCTATGACAATGAAGAGGTGGGGAGCGGTACGAAACAAGGTGCGGGCTCTACGTTCCTTCTGGATACGCTGCTACGGGTCAATGAAGGGCTTGGGCGAAGCCCGGGCCGGTACCGCCAGGCGCTGGCATCCAGCTTCATGCTGTCTGCGGACAATGCCCATGGCGTACATCCCAATTATCCCGAGAAGGCCTGCCCGACCAATCGGCCTTATCTGAATGAAGGAATCGTGATAAAATACAGCGCGAACCAGAAGTATACCACGGATGGGATGGCTGCGGCAGTATTTACGCAGATCTGTGAAAGAGCCGGTGTACCAGTGCAGAAGTTTCTCAACCGTTCGGATATTCTGGGAGGCTCTACGCTTGGCAACATCTCGGGAACCCAGGTGGCGCTGAATTCGGTGGACATCGGGTTGGCCCAGCTTTCCATGCATTCTCCGTACGAGACGGGTGGCATAAAAGATACGGATTATCTGATCGCGGCGGCAAAGGAGTTCTTCCGGTCATCGGTGGTGGAAATAGGCAGCGGAGAATACCGCTCTTTGACTTCTGCTCCCAAAAGTACTATAATTCGATAGTAAATGACAGAAAGGGAGTTGGAAATCATGAGTAAAAGAATCGACAAGAAGAGAATGAAGAGACAGGCGAAAATCACATCTGCACCGCGTGATATGCAGGCATCAGCAGCAAAAGAGACAGAGAATATAGACTTCTACATCCAGTATCAGGGCCAGGAGTACCTAGAGCGGGAGATTATAGAGCGAATCAAGGGAAAATGCAAGGAAGAGGGGACTTTGACTGCAGGAAATGAAAAGTTATCTGTCTACCTGAAGCCGGAAGAAAAGAAAGCGTACTATACGTGCGATGGAGGTAATGGAGAGATAGACCTCTAGTCCAATACTGCAAATACCAGGAATAGTATTATGAAGTGATTCGTAATACTATTCCTTTTTCATTATGGCAGCCACCAGACTACAACATTTATTGCTAAAGCCTATGAGGATATCAGGAATTTCAATAAATACAGCGATTCTTTCTATGATAGAATAAGGTGGAATGGGAGGCTTTTATGGATTTACATAAGATGCAATATTTTAAAGATGTGTACGAACTGAATAGTTTTACGAAAGCTGCAAATAAAAACTTTGTGTATCAGAGCGCAGTTACCCAGCAAATTGCGTCGATTGAAAAAGAATTAGGCGTGCTTCTGTTTGAAAGGGAGCACGGAAAAATCACCCATACGCAGGCAGGGAAGATTTTTTATCAGGAGTGCCGGGATATATTGGATGAATATGAACATGTGTTGGAGGAAATTAAGAATCACTCATCGCATAAAGTACAGATCCAGAAAAAGTTAAAAATAGGATTTTCAGGTGTAATGGAGAATAACTTCATAATGCTGATCAATGAATATATGCGCAGGTATCCGGAGGTAAGGATTGATTTTATCGAAGGCAGTTATATGTCTTTATGCGAGAAACTTGTCAGCCAGGAGATTGATATTATATTCGGCGTGGCGTGTGAACTGGAAAATATTCCAGGAACAGTCTGGAAGGTTCTTTTTACGGAGAATCAGAAGATTCTCCTGTCCAGGATGAATGAATTGGCAGAAAAAGATGTTTTGTCTATGGATGAACTTGGAAGTCAGACTTTAATCGTGCCTTCCAAGGATATGATGCCCAGTTGTCATAAAAAAGGAATGCAGTTATGTAAAAAAACAAAATATCGGATGAATATTGATTTTGTGGATTCTTTTGAAGCAGTAAAGATGAAAGTGGCAAGCAACCAGGGGATTACTTTTGTAATGAATTCATTTAAAACATATGACTATGATAGTTTCAAGAAAGTAAGGTTCTGTGATATTCATTTTGTCTGTACGCTGGGAATCACATATCTGAAGAATAATAAAAACCGGCTTATAGATAACTTTTCTAAAATCTTAGATTGAAAATGGGGAAGATATTGATGAATTTTCGTAAAATGCAATATTTTATAGATGTAGTAAGACTGGAAAGCATTACAAAGGCAGCGGAAAAAAACCATATTACCCAGTGCGCTATGAGTCAGCAGATCAAGTCTATAGAGGAGACGGTCGATGCTCTTCTGTTAATTCGACAGAGGAATCATATAACGGCGACAAAGGCTGGAATCATATTCTATACGTTCTGTCTGGGATGTCTGGAGCGTCACAATATTACTATAAAAAAAATCCAGGGCATAAGCAATGTTGATGTCCCGGTGAATACATAAGACAAACTGATACCCACATGTTTATTTCTAATTTTACAATCTTTTTTTTGATTACTATAATCTATAATGGAATCTAAAATTAGAATTACATATGGAGGAAATAAGTTTGAAACAAAGAAGTAGAGGTAAACCACCAAAAAAGTGTATAGCAAACAAG
>ENA-OPTX01000278-OPTX01000278.1-human-gut-metagenome-genome-assembly--contig:-NODE-278-length-36158-cov-6.330083_pt1 | contig 36158 bp, 33 predicted proteins | sample MGYA00241465_ERZ501922 | MGnify/ENA primary metagenome ERZ501922 (study PRJEB25962, sample SAMEA2042399) | human gut metagenome | biome: human gut; feature: human-associated habitat; material: faeces...
CAAATCACACCTTGCTGTACAGATATGGTGCGGAAAGAGGGATAAACACTTTTCAAGTCATAGCTGGAAAGGGGGTGAGATTATGAAGCCGTCTGATTTCCAGAAAACAATACAATGTCAATTTGAATGTAAGTTAAAGAAAGTTACAAAAGGCATTGTAAGAAATTATCAGAAAGAATTAAAACGGAGAAAAAATAAGGAAATTCCTTTTTGTGAACTTCCAGAACTAGTGATTGAAAAATTATCCGTTTTAGACGATTACGACAGCGACTATACATTATTCAATGTATGTGGCAACGATATTAGTATTCTTGATGATGAATTGGCAGAAGCCTTGAAAAAGCTGTCTGACCGTAACCGTGAGAACTTACTCATGTACTACTTCTTAGAAATGAGCGATACCGAGATTGCTAAATTGCAGAATATTTCCAGAAGTGGAGTATTTCAAAATCGGTATAACTCATTGGAACTTATGAAAAAAATACTAAAAGGAGAAAAGTAAGAAATGAAGCACATTTTTAAGAAACCGTCATTTTATCTGATTTCGTCAGCTACGGACGGAGACGAAAAAGCGATTGAAAAGATACTGGCAATTTATGACCCGTACATATCAAAATGTTGTTTGCGTTCACTCTATGATGAATACGGTAATGTTTATATTGCCGTGGATATGGAATTAAAAGGACGTATCAGAGAAGCCCTTATCAAAATGATTTTGGACTTTGATATACCTTTAGAAACCGAGGAAGAATAACAAGCAGTAACCGCAGAGCATGATTTGTTCAATCCCCTCTTTCCTGCTCTGCCCCTGCTTTTACATGAAAGCAACACGCTTTCGCCACAGCTCTTTGACAACTGAATAAAGCAGACAGATACGTTTGTGAGATAGCGAGCCACGGGGACTGTACGCCACGACCTTTTCAAAAGAAAGCGAGCGACCCACGCAGTGATCCGAGAGCGACTGTTGGAAAAGTCGTTTTGCCATGACCTATCCTCACAGAATAATGATACGTCCGCATGGTGCGGTTCTGCCCACAAGAATGGGAATAGTTGAGATACTAACGGAGCTTTCCAAAGCCGTCTGCCTGCTTGTAAAAAATGACACACAGTAAAGGGGGTGCATAGATTATGAACAATACTGATGTGCCTATCTGGGAAAAATATACGCTGACGATTGAAGAAGCGTCCAAATACTTCCGCATTGGCGAAAAGAAATTGCGTAAATTAGCCGAAGAAAATATTGACGCTGGCTGGGTTATCGTGAACGGTAACCGTATTCAGATTAAGCGAAAACAATTTGAAAAAATCATAGATACATTGGACGAAATCTAATGTCATTGAGCCGTAGATATGGTATAATAAATATAGCGTATCACGGCTCATTCCATGACGGAAAGGAGCTTTACACTATGTCTAATGTAAAACGAAAAGACGGTAAAAATCGCAATTTGCGTAATGGAGAGAGCCAGCGAAAAGACGGAAGATACGTTTATAAATATACCGATATATACGGAAAGCCACAATTTGTCTATTCTTGGAAACTTGTACCGACAGACAAGACACCTGCTGGAAAGCGTGATGATATATCGTTGAGGGAAAAAGAAGCACAGATAAAAAAAGACCTTAACGACGGTATCGACACAGTCGGCGGTAAAATGACAGTCTGCCAGCTCTACGACAAGAAGAACAGCCAAAGAAAGAACATCAAAAGGGCTACTGAAAAAGGACGACAGTATCTTATGAACGCTCTGAAAAACGACCCGTTGGGTATGAGGGCGATTGATACTGTGAAGCAATCGGACGCTAAAGAATGGGCTATCAGAATGAGTGAAAAAGGATATGCCTATAAAACGATTGATAACTATAAGCGTTCCTTGAAAGCGTCATTTTACATGGCGATACAAGACGACTGTATCAGAAAGAACCCGTTTGAATTTAAGCTAAGTGATGTTCTGGAAGATGATACGGAGCAGAAAGTTATCCTTACACCAGAGCAGGAAGAACGCCTGCTTGCCTTTATGGAAAAGGACAAGATTTACAGCAAGTATTATGATGAGGTTGTGCTTCTGCTGGAAACGGGACTTCGTATTTCTGAATTTTGCGGACTGACGACGCATATTGATATGCAGAACAGAATACTCAATATAGACCACCAGCTATTGAAAGATAGCGAAATAGGCTACTATATTGAAACACCAAAGACCAAAAACGGAAAACGGGAACTTCCATTGACAGAACGGGCTTATCAAGCAATCCAAAGAATACTAAAGAGCAGAGGAAAAGCACAACCGCTGATTGTAGGTGGTTACAGCAATTTCCTATTCTTAAACCGTGAGGGCTTGCCTAAAGTTGCAGGAAACTATGAGGGTATGGTGCGAGGATTGATTAAGAAATATAACAAGTATCACACGGATAAGTTACCGAACATCACACCACATTCATTCAGGCATACTTATTGTACGAATATGGCAAATAGAGGAATGAACCCAAACACCCTGCAATATCTCATGGGACACGCTAACATAACCATGACACTTGGCTATTACGCACACGGTACATTTCAATCTGCAAAAGCGGAACTGGAAAGACTGGCTTGTTAATATCGGAGCTTATATTTACTACTCATTTACTACTTTTGGTTGCATTTTCATGCTGGTAAATGCCAGCTTATGCAAGGTATCTTCCAAAAAGAAAATACCGATAAAGCCCTAAAATACGGGATATATCGGCATTTACCAACTTATGAAAAGATAATCAGAAATTTAGTAAGTTTTTTATAAAAAAAACAATATATTTTCTACCAATGATACTATTCTGATATCTGCTAAATTTCACCACATGCAATCTTCGTTAATATTTCCACCGCTTCAAAATGACTATAATTCTCACATAGATTTCTTTCTAAACTTTCTCTAAATTCTTCATTCTTTATTAAAGTTTGGATCGCATCTGCAAATGCATTTTCACAAACATCTACTAAAACTCCTGTTTTTCCATTTATTATTTGTTCTCTTCCCGCTGATATGTTACTACAAACTATTGGTTTCCCCAAAATTTTCGCTTCATTAATTGCAAGACCATAAGACTCCAACCTTGAAGGTTGTACATATAGTGTACAACTTCTCAGCAAACCATAGGGATTATTTACATTTCCTAAAAGAAAGAAAGTGTTTTCCAGTTTATAATTCTTAATCATATTTTCTAATTTTTCCCTTTGATTTCCTTCTCCTGCTACATACCATTTAAACCGAATGTTTCTTTCTTTTAATATCCTAGCTGCATTAACTGCAACATCAACTCCTTTTTCCTCTCCCAATCTCGCTATGGTGAATATTACAATTTCACCATTATTATTTTCCGAAAAATCCCCCCCCCACTTTAGATTTTTCTGTAATTTCTTCAGAATCCACAACGCAATACGCTATTTCACATTTATTTTTTAATATGGGAAAAAATTTTTCAATATTATTTTTAGCAGTTATTGAAACTGGAAAAACCCCATCATATTTTTTATAATAAGGAGTCAGTATTTTCATTTCTTCCGATGTTATGTCTTGTACTCCATGAACCCAAAAAAATTTCTTTTTGGCTTTCATATTCTCTATCACATAAAAGGCATCAATGTCTAAATGTCTGAATGAAATTGCCACGTCATATTTTTCTTTTATGACTGGTAATCTCTGTGCTGTATATTTCCATTGTTTACTCAATACAGTTTCATGCTGTAATTTATATCCTGCAAAAATAGATTTCATAAAATGAATAGGATTTCTAATAACCACATTGATTATATCAGGAGTTAATTGGTATCGTGGAATACCTTTAATCCTGACTTCTTTTGGGATTTGTGATACCCATTCTTCTGCCAATTCCGAAAAGTCTAACACCCACAAATCAATAGACATAATTTCATAATCTACCCTTTTCAACATTTCTACCATCGCTTTTGTCGCACCATTCATATGTAATGCTCTCGATATTATCGCAATCTTTTTCATGTCTCCAAACCCTCACATTGCCCTTTTTTAATCTCAAGATTTAAATAAGTTTTCATTTTTTAATAGATAATGTTTTTTTTCTTCAAAGCTCATTCCCCAAGTCATCAGCTTTCGATGCTTATTTTTCTCTTTTAAGTCTGACACTTTTCCTATGACTCTCGCAGGATTTCCTCCAATAACTACACCTTCTTCCGAAAAACTTTTCGTCACCACTGCTCCGGCTGCTATAATACACCAATTAGCAATCGTAACGCCTGGTAGCACTATTCCCCCCATACCAATAAACACATGATCTCCAATATTTATTCTTCCATATATATCACTTGTATCTTTAAGATAGAAATTTGCCGAAGCATCATGTGTAGCAAACATCACATTTGCGCTAATTGTGACATGATTCCCCAATTTAACCAAATAAGGCTCTGCCGTTTCTATTTTATCCGAAAAAATATAGCACTCTTCTCCTATTTCCATGCCCACTTTTCTAAGATGGCTAATATAAATTTCTCTCTCTGTATAATGCTTTATTTTTTTCAAATAAAAGTGTTTTAAATCTCTTTTCAACATACTTATAATTTCTGACATTACTTTACACTCTCTTTCTTTTTATAAGATCAATCACAATTCCTTTTAGATAATCATACTCTTCCGTCTTTTTATATATAAGAAGCAAAAAGCCATTCACTAACACAGATAGAATAATCGCCCAAACTATTAATCCCACCCAACTATTGATAAGAATCTGATTGATACCACATACACATACAACAAATAATACAATAAATAACATTATTTTTTTCAAAAGATCGATATAGTATAATCTCACATCAAGATGAAATATCTTTTTAAACACTACCCTGCAATCAACAATATATATAGTTGAAATATATGCCACAAGAGTTCCAATATAAACACCATTTAAACCAATCGGCTTAACCAGTACAATTGAAACAACTAAGTTAATTACTGCTGTAAATATAGCACGAACCTGCACTTCTTTAAATAATCCACATGCATCTTTATATATATTAATTATATTGTTTAATCCGGGAATCAAAAATACTAATGCCAATAAAATAACCGTGCTATTATCCAAACAATATTTTTCACCTAACCATACTTTTATACAGGGATTCAAAAAGCATCCTAAACAAATAGTACAGTATGTGTAAATCCAATAATTCAAAAGGTTTAATCTTCTAAATACAACATATTTATAGGAATCCGTTTCGGATGCATTCAAATCTCCCACACTTGCATACATAGATTGAAATATCATATTTATATAACTCGTTACAAGTTGAATAATCATTGTAAAATTTGATACAACTCCCACCATGGCCGTCCCTAACCATGTTGATACAATAAGATTATCTGTTGCTCCATAAACCACTCCACTAATTTTAAATAATGAAAGTGCGAAAACATTTTGGAAAATTCCCTTTACTTCCTCTTGTTCAAGGGGGTTAACCTCTTTCTCATTTATAATCGGATACCTTTTACCCACTATATTGGATATAATTACATTTTTTATAATGCCAGCCACAATTGGAAGCGCTAAATATAAATAATAATTTTTCAAAATAAGAAGTATTCCAAATTGCATAAAATAAGAAACCAGCCTAAAAATAGTCTCTACTTTGGTCAAAATATAGCCTTCTTGATGCGCATATATAATTACGCTCCTATATGCAAAAAACCAATACGATACAACTGTGTTAAGCAAAAACATCACATATATCACATAATAATTAATATCTATTCCTGCATCTAAATTTACCATGTATTTCAAAAATGGCGTTAATACTATTCCCAAACCAAATATAATCCATCCTATAATCCGATATGCGACTTTATATAAATGCATTAGCGATTTAATTTTTTCACTGTCATTATTTGCTATGGGTTTATACAGACTGAATGTAATTGCACTTCCAACCCCCAACTCCGCTAAAGATAATAATGACAACACATTTGTAAATAATCCATTTAATCCTAAATATTCTACACCTAATGAATGTACAAAAACTGTTCGCGTTGCAAACCCCAAAAACGTTACAACTATATTGTAAATCAAACTAAATATTAAATTGTATTGTGATTTTACAACTCTTGACTTCTTTGCCATTACACATCCTCCAATACCGTTACGCCTTCCAAAATCTTTTCTTTATATTCTGGCATGATTTCTTTTAGATGTTGCTCTATTTCTATTTTATGTTCTTCAATCCAGCAGAATCCATTTATTATCTCATTCCCTGAATCAATTGTTTGTACTGGAATTACATAATTTTCCTCTGTTCCAAACAAATCTTTTGCAATTCCCCGAGCTTTCACCGAATATCCTAAAACTAAAGTTGGTACTCCTGTTGAATAGGCAGCAATTGTAGCGTGTGTTCTGGCTCCAATAAACAATTCACACCGAGAAATATATCCCTTTATTACCATACAATTATCATCTTGTATTAATACTGTTCTCTGCGGGTTTTTACACTTTTTTCTAATAATTTCTAATGTTTTTCTATCATCATTTCCCTCAATAACCACATGTGGAATAAGAGCAATCTGATATGTTGTATGATCAATAATATAATCCACCAATTCTATAACATAATCTAATAAATGTTCTCCTGCCTTTGCGTTTTCTGTTGCTACAGGACTTACATTTAAGCCAATGGTATTTCCCTCCTCAAACCCATCAGGTAATTTTTCTTCTACTTTTGGTAATATAAATGCTGTATCTGGAACATACTTTATTTTTGTTTCTGGAATTCTACGTTTCAACAAATCATATGTAAAGGATTCTCTTGCCGTTATCAATGAATATCTTTTTAAATCTTGTAATACATTTATATTATTTAATTCATCTTCGTTAATAGAACATCCCCATAATACACTCTTAGCACCTCTTTTATTTATTTCACTATTTAAAACCTCTAACCACTCACTGAAATGATAGCAATAATTATCTCCTCCGATAGATATATATACTCCATCTGGTTCAATACTACGAATAAAACTTCTATACAAATTTCGAAAATATAACTTGTCTGTTTTCTTTATATGATATTTTATCAAATAAACCAATTTGCTTACAAAATTATCAAAGCCCTCTGTTTTATCTGGCAAAATCTTTACTAATTTCTCTAGTCCATACTTTTTATCAGCATTTACATCTCCCGAATAAACTGCATCTACACCTTTAATCGTCAAAATACTGGTCCTAAGCAATGCCTCACAACCATGATTTTCACTTCCAGCATGTGAATATAATATATATTTCCCCATAATTCTATCCTTTCTTATTTTATTGATATCAACTCTTCCAATTTAGATACACAAGATTTTTTATCATTTCTCAAATTATTTCTAAATTTCTCTGCTATGTTTTTATTATCTAATATATTTTTCAATGCATTATATATTTCATCTACATCAAATTTTACAATAAATCCAGTTTCTCCATTTGTAAGTTGTTCACTTGCACCGGCAAAATCAGTTGCCACGATCGGCAAACTAAATATTTTTGCCTCCGATATAGTAATTCCAAATCCATCCTTACGAGATGGCTGACAGTATATATCTGCCCTTTTTAAATATGGATAGGGATTATTCTTATTTCCTAATAGTATAAGTTTCTCTGATAGTCCCATGATTTCTATTTTATTTTTTACACTTTGAAAGCATTCTCCATCTCCAATACAATACCATTTAAATTGATATCCTTCTTCGCTTAACTTCTTTACAATATCTGGTATTATATCCTGTCCTTTATCGTAGCATACTCTTCCAATCGTTAGAATTTTTATCCCTTCATATGAAACTTCTACATTCTCTTTCGCTTTACTTATAATCTCCTCTCTATTCAAATAATTATAAAATGTCATAGAATGTTCCGAATATTCTGGAAATATACTATCAAATATTTTCTCTGCTTTCTGCGATACACAAATAATTTTATCAAAACTCCTAAATAAATATGGATATTTTTTTGCCTCCAATGTAATGCTATCTACCTCATTATGTATCCATGTATATTTTTTTAAAGCTTTTAAATTATAATTTGCAAACACCAAGGAAAACGAAATTGGTGCACCATAAGCAAATACATAATCATATTCTTCTTTCTGAACATCTAAATATCTACTGGTATATTCCCATGCTTTAACTGGATTTAAATGAATTTTGTTGCAAATATATGCTTGAACAACACTAATCACCCTTCTAAATTTCCTTTGCATACACAATTTTCTAATTAATGCAAATGAATTTCTCTCATCTTCAAAAATCTCAACTATATTTACCCCTTTAGGTATATCTTCAAATAGTTCACCACCAATCTTTTCAAGATAAAGCGTAATATCTACATTTACTTTCTGTAATTCTGTTATTAAAGTAATTAAAGACTTTTCTATGCCCCCCATAACCATTTGACGTGTTACAATTGCAATTTTCACTTTATCCTCCATCTCCATATTGTCTCCAACAATCTATATCTTCGATTTATTATTAGCTTTAACATCATTTTTTCTATTTTATTATTTGAAACACTCACAGCTCCTATTAAAACATTCTCACAATAATCTATGGTATTCATTTTGTCCAGCATTTGTTTTTTTTGCTCTTTTGTTTTTTCGTTATCTCTCAAAATTTTTATTACTGAACTATATATTTGTGGATAGATTGTTTTTATAAGAATCTGATTCCGCAAACTTTTATTACAATTTCCTCTTACCAAAAGCTTATCCAAACATTTATATACCCTTCCGTAAATATCAAAAATATCGTCGTAAACTTTTTTTGATAAACTAATAGCATTAGACTCTATATGATAATAATACGTAGTTGATTCCGATATCTTTAATTTATTGCAAAAAAGTAAATAGTTAAGACAAAATAAACTATCCTCACTAATATGAATCTCCTCTTCAAATCTAACATCAAATTTTTTTATAAGTTGAACTTTATACAATTTATTCCAACAAGGATGTATATATCCATTCGCAAATAAAGATTCAATTTCTTTCCAATTCAAATCATCCATATTATATTCACATGAATTTAATTGGCAATTAACTATATCATTATTGTCTTCTCTAATATATCCTTCTATCAAACAATCCGCATCTAACATCTCATTTAGCATTGCCTCTATATGTGTATCTTCAATCCAGTCATCAGAATCCACAAAACAACAAAACTCTCCTCTCGACGCTTCTATCCCCCGATTTCTTGCCACTGAAACACCACCATTAGGTTTATCTATAATTATAATTCTAGAATCTTTTGCCGAATAATTTTCACAAATTTTCAAACTATTATCTGTTGATCCATCATTTACCAAAATAATTTCTATTTCCTGATATGTTTGGTTTTGTATTGACCTAATACATTTATCCAAAAACTGTTCTGCATTATAAACAGGAACAATAACAGTTACAAGATTGTTTTTCATTAAACACTCTCCTTCTAAAAATCTTATTATCTCTCTCTTTATTCATCTATCAACAATTTTTCCACTTGCTTCAATATACCTGATAATTCAAAAAAATGTTGTCTTTGCTCAGATAATTTCGCATATTTTTCTAATTCTATTTTCCCTTCCAGCAACTTTTGTAATTTTTGCTCCAATGCCTCATCTGTATTTTGAATAAGAATCCCGTATTTTCCAAAATCCAACAACTCATTTGGTCCCGCACAATCCACGCTTAAAATAGGTAATCCTAAAATCATGGCCTCCGCAATTGCAAGACTATATCCTTCTGCTCTAGACGAGCAGACAAATATATCTGACATCGCTAACCATGCATACGGATTCTCTTGAAATCCGACTAAACTAACCTGTTCTTCTAAACAGTTATCTTTTATTAATCGTTCTAAGTAACTTCTCTCAGAACCTTCGCCCAGTATCCAAAGATGAAAAGGATATTTTTTATTGTCGATATTCTTCAACCCCATAATGAGCCTATCATAACCTTTTTGCCTCTCCAACCTTCCAATACTAATAATTTTGAGGCCTTGTTCTTTATTTGGTACAGCTATCCTCTTTTCCCCTGCTCTCAAGTTAATCTCCTTACTATCAATAGGATTATAAATAACCTCAACTCTATCTTTTAAATTAAATTTTTTTTCAAATGTACTTTTTACTGACTTTGATACCCCAACAATTTTATCATATTTTTGATATGTTAATCGTTCTTCATCGATTGACGAATAATATTGATCAGCATAAGGATTGTTCTCCATATCAATATGTAACCAACATACTTTTTTGCTTTTTTCATTAGTAGATTCAGCTATAATCCTTGTCGCAAACCCTTCAACAAATGCAACTTCTACATCATATTGTTCAGAAATATATTTTCTGTACACATCACCCGGAGATGAATTATAAATCCATTTATAAGTATACCTATATTTCATTTTTTCAACTATATTAGATAAACTATCATAATCTGGTAACATAGAAATCAGATGGCAATATTTCTCTACTTCTTTAACATACACCCCTGTTTTTGCAACCACTAATACTGTAATATCAAATTTCTGTTTATCTAAATTTTTCACTAATGTTGTTAATACTTTTTCGGCACCGCCACCTGATAAGCTTTCAATAAAAAATAAAATCTTCTTCATATTCTCTCCTACATCACCATTTGCTATTTATATTAATACAGCACTTTCGTCATCCCTTACTTATGCTTCAATATTTTTTTTGTGTTTTCCAATCCAATTACCTTTACCAAACATCTCTTAATATTCTTCTTAGCCTTAACATACCACGGTAACCAACTAACATAAAAATGATGAACACAATACGAATTATCTGTAATCTGATAAGTACCATATGTATACACATATGGTGAAAAGTATTCTTTCGGATAAATCTTCATACCATCTTTCAACTCTTGATAGCAATTATTTCTATCAAGCGAGTATTCTTCCAACAACTCTGTTAACTTCGTAACATTCGTTCCTTCTATAATCTTTCCCTTTTCATCATAAAAAGGAAGCGTCTCATACAAATCATAAAACTTTTGGAATAATGGATATCCCGGAATCGCTCCCATCATACTCGTCGCGACATAATTTCCCTCTTCGAATCCCAAAAGACATTTTGCATCTAAAATATCATCAAAACTTTTAAACACTTCTACATCTGTGTCAAAATAAATTCCACCATATTCCAAAAGCGCCTTTACTCTTGCAACATCACTTACAAATGCGTATTTTTTTGCTGCATAAGCATCTTTTGTATATTGGAATTGATTCACATCAAAATTCTGTTCATTCCATTCCATAAATTGGTAATCTGATAAATACTTTTTCCAACTTTCAATACACTTTTTTACTTGCTCCGGTTTTTCTTTTCCTCCAAACCAGCAATAATGAATAATTTTTGGTATTTTTTGATTTTCACTCATATCGTCTCCCATTTTTATTCCATCAACTTATATATCTTCTCAATTTCACATTCATTGCTATAATGCGTCTTTTTCATATTTTTAATCAACTTGTTTTGTAAGTCTGAATCCCTGATAACTCGCTCAATTCCTTTTGCACATTCTTTATTATCCAGTGGGACGATTACCCCATCATATCCATCTTCAACTTGTGAATGAGCTGTTGGAAAATCTGTTATAACTATAGGTTTGTGTAATATCTGAGCTTCCCGGACTGTTACCGCTTTTCCTTCATATCTAGATGGTTGCACATAAACATCACAATTTTTAATATACGGATATGGATTATCTTTTTTCCCTAAAATGATCACCCTATCTTTCATTCCATATTTTTCAATATTGTTTCGGATTAATTGCTCATCTCCACCAAAGCCAATCAAATACCATCTGATATTAAATCCACCCTCTAAAAGATATTTACAAATTTCTGGTACATTATCAAAATTTTTTGCATAAGAAAATCGTCCAACAGATAATAATTTAATATGTTCTTCTTTCTCAAACTCTACATCAATTGGTTCATCTGCCTGTTCCTCTACCATGCTATTCGTAACAATATTATCTACCCCAATAATTTTATCCTGCAATGTCGGAAACTTCTGCAAGAAAGCTTCTGTTGCCTTTTCAGATATTGATGCAATGTAATCATATCCTTCCCACATGCCCAGCTCAGTTTCCACATCTATATCAATAGTAGAATAATCAGTGTGTATCCATGCAATTTTCTTCTTCGCCTTTACATGATTTAAGCAAATATAATGCGGCGTTAAAAAGCTAATCGCTAAGTCATATTCTACATCTGAATTAATATCATCCATGTATTTCCATGTATATCTATGACTATACGTCAACTCAACTTGATTGTCTTTTTTGAGTCCTAATTTTGCAACTCGCTTCTTTGCCAAATATTTTGCTTTTAATCTTCCATATAACATAATTAATTCATACTTAGCAATCAAAGATTTCATTGGCACTGCCAAATATCTTGCCTGATTCATTGGAAGTAAATTTACTTCTTTAGGAATGAATTTAAATAAATCCCCTTCTTGTCTCATTAAAAATAGGTCAACTTGATACCTCGAATAATCAAAGCTATTCATTAGCCCTAAAAGTGCTCTTTCTGCACCACCTATTTCCATTGCATGCGAAACTATAATAATCCTTTTCATTTTTATCTCCATGTCGTTATAAAATGTATATAATTCGCTCCATAACCTAAACTAACTGCCATATCATACCAATAGTATATTGCAAAAAATATAAGACTTAATATATATACTAACTTTTTATTATTTTCTTTAAATAAGTACTTAATATCCCAACACAACAAAATAATTGCATAACTATTAAAATACATGTTAAAACGTGCATAGATCCAATATTTATTTGCCAATAACATAAAGATTAAGTTCAATACAGACATATTAACCATTAAATTATATCCAATTTTTTCTGTCATACGTTTATTTTTTCTTCCCATATAATTCAGGATAACCGGAACTGCATACACCAATATTCGAATCCCATTTGCTCCTGCTCCTTCAGATGTCAGTGCATCTCCGTAATGTCCGTATTGTGTTTCTCCTAACAAATTAGCTATCATCGGTCCTGTTACAGGATATGTGATAAATAACCCTACTCCCAATACAATAATGGCCTTTGTCCAAAATCCCCATGCCTCTTTATTCCCAATAAAATACAATATCAAAAACATTAACGCTGAAGTGTGCCAAGTAGACAACAAGAGTACAAGTGGTAGATATAAATACCATTTTTTCTTCACAATCCAAGGGAATGCCAAAAATAAAATTGCCGATACCATATACTGACGAACGCCATTCATTGTTACCAAATAACATCCCATTGTGATAAAATAAAATATTGCTAATTCAATATGTTCAGAATATTTATAAAAAACAATAAAAGTGCCCACTAAAGTGATTACAGCACTTATAATAAGAAACCATTGGCTCTTATCAGAAATAAATTGTTTGATAAGAGTATAATATAGGGTGAATCCCCATTCCCTTTCTAAGGGAGTCACTTGAAAAAATTCTTTTATTGTATTTGGTGCCTCATTAAATAATTCGCGATATGTTCCTGTATCACCCACATAATTTCTAAATGCTGAAACAAATACCAATACACCACATGCACTAATTGCTAAAAACAAATTTGGCAAACACTTTGTTTCTCCATGAATTGTCTTTTTCCTTCTAGCAGTATTCTGAGCAACAAAACATAATAAAAATGTAATTACTAACGTAGTCCACCAAACTGTCATTTCTTCATTCCTTCCACCATCATATAATCTTTGGATTTACTTTTAATATAATACATCAACACAACTCCAAACGGAATTGCCAAAATCGTCATTCCTTTTTTCGGTGACTCTTTCAAAAACTTTTTATTCTTAGCCAAAATACTACTTGAAACATAATGCACACACTCTACAAAACGCCGCTTTAGTTTTGGTTGATACTGCATCGCCGCTTTTCGAAAAAACGCAAAACCATTTGGATTTCTTAAATACTGACGATACATATTTGTACTAGAACCATCTAATTGGTATTCTACGTTACATAAAACTTCATTTAAAACCAACAATTCATATTCTTGATCACAAAGCATATATTTATACGCTAGCCCTACATATCTCTCTCCTTCAAACTCCGGATACGGTGGATACTTTTTCATCAAGTCTGTTCGATAAATAAGTTTTTTATCTCCAACACCTCCATTAGCATAATAGCCTAGTAAAGTTGTTGTTTTCAAATCTTCTGGAAACTTTGTTCCAATAATTTGATTATCAAATGTTGCATCCAATCCAATAATACCTGCATATTTGTCACTTCCATTCTTCTCCCAAAATGACAATATTTTCTCCACTGCATCATCCGCCATATAATCATCTGAATCAATACAAACATTCAATTCCGTATCTATAAGTTCATATGCCTTATTATGTGCAGTATGCATTCCTCCATTTTCTTTGTACACATAACGTATCTCAAATCCATTTTCATTTTGCAGCCACTGCTCTACAAGTTCTCTTGTATTATCAGTTGAACCATCATCAATAATCAACCAAATAAAGCTTTTATTACTTTGCCTACATAAGCTTTCATAACACAAATGTAGTGAATATCCTCTATTATAAGCTGGTGTAAATACAGTTAATACTGGCTTCATCTATTTCCTCCCAAACTTTCTTGATATTTTTCAAGTAACCATTGTGAATTTTTCTTAATGTCATACCCTGACTTTTCTATTAAATCTATTTGTTGTTCCTTTGGCTTATTAACCTCTAAAACTTTTTGTGCCCAATTTTTTGCACTACTCTCCACATTCAAAAAAGAAAGATTATTAGTTATCTTTGCCTCTTGCGGAATTGACTCACTTACTATACATGGTATTCCCGCCACTTGGGCTTCAATTGCCACAATACCAAGCCCTTCATACAACGACGGAAACACAAACACGTCCATCGCCTGCATAATTCGCTCCACATCATCTCTCAGCCCTAAAAACTTAACCGACTGTTCCAATTGATACTCTTTCACTTTCTGTTTAATCTCATTCACCAAAACTCCTTCTCCAACAAGCAGCAACACTGCATTGGGATTTTGAGTGTATATTTGACGAAAGATATCAATCAAAAACTTATGGTTTTTCGGAATACTAAATCGTCCCACATGTCCTACTACAAATTTTCCTTCTATGCCTAACTCTTTTTTCACTTCTAGAGCAATACTTTCATTGTACAGATACTTTTCACAATTAATCGCATTTTTCATCACAGTAAAGTCTCTATTTCCAAACATCCACTCCCCTGCTTTTTGGCTGCATGCAAATAAATCTGTAGCATAAACTGGTATTTTACGTTTTGAATAAAGTTTTATCAGATACTTTAAATCCTTTTTCTCTTCGCTCGTACTATGAGCATGTGCAATCCTAACCGGCACTCCATATTTTTTCGCTGCCCTTAATGGATACGCACTCATGCAGTCCAAATGAGAATGCACAATCTTATATTCCGGATGTTCCCGAAAGAAATCATCTAATTTTTTCAAGTAACCTTTTTTATCTAATGGATTCAACGGTGGCAGATGATAAATCTTCCCACCCAATTTTTGAATCTCATCATCATAATCTTTCTTTCCGTCTCGGTGTGTCAGAAAATCAAACTGTATTTTTGTTCTGTCGATATAGCGGTAATAATTCATAATCATCGTTTCAAGTCCGCCTCGATTCATATGTGTCACAACATGTAATACTCGTATTGGCTCTGCCATTATCTCTCTATCTCCCTTATCGTTTTTCCTACAACCTTCTTCTTATCAAATCTCTCTTGCACCACTTCTCTGGATGCTTGTCCCACCCTTTTTCTCTCCTCACACGAAAGCCCAAGGAATTTCTCCAGCTGTCCAAGAAGCGATTCCGCATTTTTCGCTTCAGCCAGATATCCGTTTCTTCCTTCTTCCACTGCTTCCAAACATCCATGTATATTAGATGTGATTAACGGTCTCCCCATCGCTCCTGCTTCCAAAAGCGTATTTGCCATTCCTTCGTGATAAGACGGCAATACAAAGCAGTGACATTTTTCAATAAATGGCTTTACATCTTTCTGGTAACCGTGATACACAACCACACCCTTTTTTACAAGCTCTTCGATTCGTGACTTGTAATCATCTTCCATCGGTCCCACAACATCAAAAAAGACATCAGAATGTTGCTTTTTAATCCTCTCTGCTGCCTCAAATAATTCGTCCACCCCTTTTTCTTTCATCACACGTCCGATAAACAAGAAGCGAGTCTCATTTTCTGAAGGATACTCACAAAATGGATATTCCGCAAGATTCACACCCGCACCATTCAACACACATATCTGTTTTTCTTTTAATATGTGCAAATCTAAAAAGGTCTGCTTGTTTCCTATATTTTCAAAAAATACTACTTTTGCTTTTTTCAAAGCAATCTTATATAAAAATGTCACTAATTTTTTTACTGCACTTTCGCTTTGGAATGCCGTTCCAAGTCCTGTAATATTGACTGCGTATGGTACACGAAGCATACGGCACATCAAACCGCCGTAAATATTCGGTTTAATTGTATAAGTAATGACCAAATCCGGATGCAGTTTTTTGATCAGCTTTTTATAGAAGAACATTAACTTCGCATCTGTCTTTGGATTGATCCCTCTGCGGTCCACCGCAGTATTAACAAACTTGCACCCCATCTTTTCTAAGCTGCGCACAAGTTCTCCGTCAGGAAGCGATATATACACTTCATTCCCCTGATCCAAAAGTTCCTGAATCAATTCTTTTCGAAATTTATATAATCCGACATCAAAATTTGCTAAAATCAAGATTCTCTTCATCTATCTCATTCTCCCTGCCGGCACTCCCACATACACTCCGGCTTCTGTGATATCCTTTACAACTGCTGCCCCTGCGCCAACTGTCACATCGGCTGTGATATTTGTGTTGTTTTTCACGCAGGCCCCCACACCCACATGTACTCGCTCTCCGACATGAACCGTTCCGGCAAGCGCTGCATTCGGTGACACATGTACGTAATTCTGCAGGAAATTATCATGCTCGATGACGGCTCCTGTATTGATAATACAATGCTTTCCAATACGAGCAGACGGATTGATGACTGCGTTTGCCATCACGACCGTTCCTACTTCAATCTGAACATCCATTCCGATGACCGCAGTCGGATGAATCAGTGTTGCCCAGTTCACCGCATACTGTTCGGCGATCATCTCGCGAATCCGATTATTTCCGATTGCGATAATGAACTCACATTCCGTCTGATAACTTGGAATTTCCGATACGCTTCCAAGTACCGGAAATCCTGCAATCTCTTTTACCGCATCATTGTCATCTAAAAATCCAACAATCTCATATCCATTTTTCAGTGCAATGTCTGCAATGACTTTTCCATGCCCGCTGGCACCTATGATCGCTAATTTTTTAGACATGTTTTGACTCCACACTTTCTTCTGTTCCCATGAATTTTTCCATAGTCACAGCTGTCTCCGAACTAATTCCATCTCGTTTTAACACATTCCAAATCGTCTGAAAGATAATCTTCCAATCCCCAAGAAATGTCACATGATCCACATACTCCACATCGTATTTGAATTTCTGCTCCCAGCTAATCGCATTTCTTCCGTTTGCCTGAGCAAGTCCGCTAAGTCCCGGACGCACTTCATGGCGGCGTTTTTGTTCCGCGTTGTATCTTGGAAGATACTCAACCAAAAGCGGACGCGGTCCAATGATGCTCATATCCCCTTTTAAGATGTTAAAAAGTTCCGGCAGTTCATCCAAACTTGTGGAGCGCAAGAATTTTCCGAACTTCGTAAGTCTCACTTCATCCGGAAGCAATTCTCCATTCTCATCACGCTCGTCTGTCATCGTGCGAAATTTATACATACTAAATATCTTTTCGTCCTTCCCCGGACGTGGCTGCTTAAACAGCACCGGACTTCCAAGTTTCACCCGCACCAGTACTGCCACAACCGCAATAATCGGAGAGAGAACGGTAATCGCCAGCAAAGACAATAAAAAATCCATCCATCGCTTGACATATTTCTTGTACATTACTCGCTCACCCTTACTCTATTTCTGAAATAACCCTCTCACTACTTTGATAATACGTTCCATATCTGCTCTCGTATTCTTAATATCACTCGGTAGACAAAGTCCCCTGTTGAAGATATCTTCTGCAACACTCGTTCCGTCTTCTTTCGCTGTAATAAAATCACAGTTTTCATATACCGGCTGCATATGCATTGGTTTCCAAATCGGACGACTCTCGATATTCGCATCTCCAAGTGCATTAATAATGTCCATTGGCATTACCTTGCTGTCCTTTGAAAGCGTCATCGCTGACAACCAGTAGTTTGCTTCACAATCTTCCGGAATTGGATTCATTGTAATTTCCGGAATATCTTTGAATGCATCTTCATATGTCTCATAGATATTTCTCTTCAATGAAATATTCTCATCTAAATAATGAAGCTGTCCTCTACCAATACCAGCTGTAACATTCGACATACGGTAGTTGTAACCAATCTCTTTATGCTGATAGAACACTTCCTGCTCTCTCGCCTGTGTTGCAAGGAATTTTGCCTTTTCAATCGCTTTCTGATCTGGTGACACAAGCATACCGCCTCCGGATGTTGTGATAATCTTATTACCGTTGAATGAGTAAATACCAAATTTACCAAAAGTACCGGTCTGCTGTCCGTGATATGTTGCGCCCAAACTTTCTGCTGCATCCTCAATCAAGATTGCATTGTTCTCTTCACAGATTTTCATAAGCTCATCCATTTTCGCCGGAGTTCCATATAAATGCACAATCACGACAACTCTCGTATCCGGATATTTTTTAAACGCTATACGCAGTGCTTCCGGATCCATATTCCAAGTATCTTCCTCGGAATCGATAAAAATCGGCACTGCATTCTCATAGCAAATCGGATTACATGTTGCTGAGAATGTAAGAGAAGATACGAATACGTTCTCACCTGCTCTGACACCTGCAAGCTTCAACGCAAGATGGATTGCCGCTGTTCCAGCGCTGACTGCCGCTGCATATCCGCCATGTACATACTGAGCAAGCTCTTTTTCAAATTCATTGACATTCGGTCCAAGCGGAGCTACCCAGTTTGTATCAAATGCCTGTTTTACAAATTCCTGTTCCAATCCACGAATCGTTGGGGAAGATAAGAAAATTCTCTTTGCTTCCGGTTCTTTATGCTCTTTAATCACATATGCAGGAACGATTTATTTTACGAGCTCTCGGATGTTATCACTGTTGTTATCCGCCGCAATCTGTAAAGATCTCAACTGTCTTAAAAATTCCGTCTCATCGAATTCAATTGGTTTTCCGATATGAATCAGCTTATTCGCTGTATCCTGCATTCCTTCTTCATCCATTAGAAGTTCTTCATACAACTTCTCACCCGGACGAAGTCCTGTGTATTTAATCTCAATATCTTCTCCGACTTTGTATCCTGACAAACGAATCAAGTTCTTTGCAAGATCTGCAATCTTAACCGGCTCTCCCATGTCAAGCACAAAAATTTCTCCGCCTTTTGCATAAGCTCCTGCCTGAAGCACAAGAGATACCGCTTCCGGAATTGTCATAAAGTATCGAATAATATCCGGATGTGTAACCGTTACCGGTCCACCTGCTGCAATCTGCTTTTTAAAGAGCGGAATAACACTTCCGTTACTTCCAAGGACATTTCCAAATCGTACCGCTACGAATTCTGTATCATATTTATTGTTCATTGTCTGTATGATCATCTCACAGATACGTTTTGACGCACCCATGATACTTGTCGGATTCACCGCTTTGTCTGTGGAAATCAGTACGAATCTGTCTGCTCCGAAGGTTCCGGCTGCAGTTGCCAGATAATATGTACCGACGACATTATTCTTGATCGCCTCATTCGGGCTGCTTTCCATAAGCGGCACATGCTTATGCGCTGCTGCATGGTAGATTACGTTTGGACGGTATTTTTCCATAATCTCATTGATACGATGAGAGCTTCTGACAGAGGCAATCAGCACAACTAAGTCGAGATTTGGATATTTCCGCTGTAATTCCTGCTGTATATCATATGCGTCATTCTCATAGATATCCACGATGATCAGCCGTTTTACATCGTGTGATGCCAGCTGACGGCATAACTCACTACCGATAGAACCTCCTCCACCGGTTACCATGACAACTTTTCCCTGAACATATCCAAGAATCTCATCTAAATTCGTCTGAATCGGCTCTCTTCCGAGCAAATCCTCAATATTCACTTTTCTTAACTGTGACACGCTGACCTCTCCGTCGATCATCTGATAAATTCCCGGAAGGATCAGAAGATCGCAGCCTGTATCTTTACAAATCTCTACCAAATCTCGGATCATCTGCTTAGAAGCGTTCGGGATCGCGATGATAATCTTGTCGATATGGAAACGCTCTACTGCTTTTTGAATCTTATCACGTCCGCCAACAACCGGGCATCCTTGAACGTATTTCCCCTGCTTTTCAGGATTGTCATCAATCATACAGCATGCTCTTCTTGTGACATTCTTACTCAGGCCAATCTCTTTTACAATGGCAGCTCCGGCATCTCCGGCTCCTATTACCATAACATTGGCAATCTTCTCTTTCTTGCCGCGTGCGTGGAATTCATTGCGCATATAACGCACAAATCGATACCAAAAACGAATCACGACAACTAAAATTTCTAAAAATGTAATATATAAAATCGGATAGCTATTTGGTGCGCCCACACCTGCAATCCACATAACAATCCAGTTCAAAATCCCGGCTGTCAATACTGCCAGCCCGGCATTCACCAACTCATTGACACTTGCATACTTCCAAAGACTTGTATACAGGTGGAACAGTGCAAATATCGCCACTGTAATCACAACATTGAACGGCATATACCCATATACCGACCGTAGTACATCTGTTCCGATATCTGAAAATACGAACTCACTCTGTACCCAAAGTGCAAGGAACGATGCGACCCCCATCGCAATAATGTCAAGCAATAACAAAACAAATGCTCTGACACGCCACTGAAAGTTTCCCAAAACTTCTCTCATCTAACCATCCTCCAACTGTTTTATTTTGTCATATCTTATTAAAATGCCTTATCTTACCTAGTATGATATTATACGCTTCTTTAATGTTACGACATTTTTCTACTTTTGTCGACTGTTTTCCCAGAAAATTTTATACAATTTTTATTCACTTTTTAAACCACTGTATGAGTCACTATCTATCTCCTACTGCCACACCGCATAAATATACACCAAAAAAACAGGTAAAAATACTCTTTATCAAAGCATTTTCACCTGTTTTGAATCTTATTGCTCCTTTGAACTCCCTTTCAGTTTTCCGGCAATCACATGTAACACCAGCGCCAGCAAAATCATACTCCCCGCTGCGATTTTTCCCGGAACAGTAACAACCGCCGCCAGTATTCCGCCAAGCATCGGCACACTCAAAGTGACTTTCCCAAGGAAGTTCTCATAGCTTACCGGCTCCATATCCTCTTTTGCATTCGCATCCCCTTTGGCGACAAACTCACCGGATACACTGTTGTTTGACACAACACGGTGCGTGATGATTGAACCATTCTCTAAAGAGCCGTAAAATGCAATCACATCACCTTTTTCGATTCCGGACGGAGCCGTATTTCTTACATATACAAGGCTGCCTGTCGGAATTGCCGGCTCCATACTTCCACTGATCACTGTGTAGATCTGATACCCCGCAATCCGCGGAACTGTCAGCGGAATACATACGACAATGACAAGCGCCAGAAGAATTGTTCCCACGACACTGCACACCGTCGCTGCAATTGGTTTTTTCATCTGGTCTCTCCCTTTAGAATGTCTTATTTCTTTTTAAATCGTTTCACATATACAAATCCGGCTGCCGCCAATGCAGCTACTGCTACTACTGCAATTGTTGCATAGATTGGAATACGGTTTGTTGTGCTTCCCGGACGATCCAGATCTTTGTTGTCCAAAGGCACATCTTCATCGTCCAGATCTACTACATTTTGTGGAACATCCTCGTCCGGAACCTCTGTTGTTCCCTGTGCATCTCCGTTTGCTGTATTTCCACCGGTTGTTGTTCCCGCATTTTGTCCGGCATTGCCGCCTGCGGTTCCTGTCGTTCCGTCCGGTCTTGTGATCACTTCCGTCTCAGTTGTCACCGTATCCTCCGGAACCGGCTCATATACGAATGTAAATACATTTTCTGCTTCATTCTTGCTCAAGGTCTTTGTCAGGTTGTAAGCCTGTGGCTGATAACCTTCAATATAGTGGTAGGCAACCATCGGTCTGTCGCCGACGTTTCCGTATAAAACCTCCTCTTATGAAATTGTTCAGGAGATTTCCTTCCTCGAAAACTCCTGCTTGTAAAATTTGTGAATTGAAAGCATGAATTTTCTGAAAGGACGGATTTTTCTAAAATCCGCTATATGAAATGTACTAGATTCCGGTTAGAACCGGTTAGAATAAATAGAAAATATAATGCTTTTTTTCATCATATCATTGAACTCTCTGGCTTGCAAGAACTTTTAAAGTGCTCCTTGCAAAGCATCTTTTATTACACAGGATGCAGATTCCTTGCATAGAATATAAAACACCACGCAACTGAGGTGACCCCCAAAAGTTAGACTTTTGGGGGTCGGTTCAAACCGCGTGGTGTCTCACATTTTATTCTGCATATCCTTCCGGATTATTTGACTGCCATCTCCAAGAATCCTCGCACATCTCATCAAGTCCTCTTTCTGCTACCCAGCCAAGTTCTTCTTTCGCTTTTGTTGGGTCTGCATAACATGATGCAATATCGCCAGGTCTTCTCGCCTTGATCTGATATGGAATCTCTTTTCCGCATGCTTTTCCGAATGCTTTTACCATATCAAGTACAGAGTATCCGTTTCCTGTTCCAAGATTGTAAACTTTCACTCCTGCTTTTTCTTCAATCTTCTTCAAAGCTTTTACGTGTCCAAGCGCAAGGTCTACTACGTGGATGTAATCACGTACCCCTGTTCCATCCGGTGTATCATAATCATCACCGAACACTCCAAGGCATTCCAATTTGCCAACCGCTACCTGTGTGATGTATGGCATTAAGTTGTTTGGAATTCCTTTTGGATTCTCTCCGATTGTTCCGCTCTTATGTGCTCCAACCGGATTGAAGTAACGAAGTAATACTACGTTCCACTCTGAATCTGCTGTATGAAGATCTGTTAAAATCTGTTCCAGCATTGATTTTGACCATCCATATGGATTTGTGCACTGTCCTTTTGGGCATTCTTCTGTGATCGGTACAAATGCAGGATCTCCATAAACTGTTGCAGAAGAACTGAAGATAATGTTCTTCACGCCTGCATTTCTCATCGCATCACAAAGCACCAAAGTTCCTGCAATATTGTTATCATAATATTCTAATGGTTTCGCTACAGATTCACCTACTGATTTCAATCCTGCAAAATGAATTACTGCATCAATATCTTCTTTCTCAAAGATATTTTTCATCGCTTCTGCATCACGAATATCTGCTTCATAGAACTTAATTGTCTTTCCGACAATCTTTTCCACACGGTCTAACGCTTCTTTACAAGAATTATATAAATTGTCTACTACAACCACATCATATCCTGCACTGATCAGTTCAATACATGTATGGCTTCCGATATATCCTGCTCCACCTGTTACTAAAATCGTCATAATTGTATCCTCCTTTTAATCATCTTGTTAACAAGGACGAGAGTTTTTCTCCCGCCCTTTATTATAATACTTCACTCTAATATATACAACTATTTTGTTTCAAAACATTTTTTCTGTTATGAATTGTATTTTTTAATAATTTCCTGCATTGTATCCCATTTTGCTTCCATGTCTTCCACCAGTTTAAACTGTGTACGACATCTGTCAAGGTTATGGTTCTCTCTGTGGATCTTAAAGTATGTATCTCCCTGAAGGTGGTCAGTAAGGAATCTCATACCACATTCAAATGTCATTACTTTTGCTCCCATCGGCATCATTTCAATTTCTTTCTGTGTCAATTTGCCGCCGCATCCTTCAATGAAACCTTTTGCATACACATCAAACAATTCCATATCACAAGATACTTTTGAAAGATCCTGCTCGTCTTCTGCTGCTGTGCTTGCACCAAAACGGATAGAATCACCAAAGTCATTCATTGCAAGTCCCGGCATAACAGTGTCTAAGTCAATCACACAGATACCTTTTCCAGTCTTGTCATCAATCATGATGTTATTCAATTTTGTGTCATTGTGAGTAACACGAAGTGGAAGTTCTCCATTTGCAAGCATATCTCCGAATACATTTGCAACGTCTTCATGTGCAAGTACAAAATCGATTTCTTTCTGTACAGATGCTGCACGTCCGCACACATCTTCTTCTACCGCTTTCTTGAATGTAGCAAATCTTGCTTTTGTATCATGGAAGCCTACAATTGTCTCGTGAAGTGTCTCTGCCGGATAGTCTGCAAGCAGTCTTTGGAAATTACCAAATGAAACTGCGCTCTGATAGAAATCCTCCGGTGTCTCTACCTGATCATAGCTTGTTGCTCCTTCGATGAATTTATATGCTCTCCAGTAATCTCCCTGTGAATCCACAAAATATGGTCTGTTTGCTACAGTGCGAATTACGTTCAAAGTCTCTCTTTCCGGGTCTCCACCGTTCTCGATAATCTTTTTGCGCAGATAAGAAGTCACTCCTAAAACATTCTCCATAAGTTCTACCGGTTTTGTAAAAATGGATTTGTTCATGCACTGTAAGATCACGCGCAGTCTTCCCATCTCCCCGATATCAAATGTCAAAAGGAATGTATCATTGATGTGTCCGTTTCCATATGGTCTTTGTTCAATCAATGTCCCTTCAAATCTAAAATTTGCAATTGCTTCATCTATTTGTCTATCTGAAATTCTTCCCATTATTTTTCTCCCCACAGGTTCTCTGGATACAAACCTGATTCTTTCATATTTTTAATCGCATTCACTACAACCGGTTTATCTTCTTTATATGTCACTCCGTACCATTTGTCTGCTGATGTCAGAACTGCCACTGTTGCACGGTCTTCTGCAAGCAGATTACTTACAACTGTCGGAAGGAAGTATTCACATTTCAAAGGATTTGTCTTAAGTCCTTCATCTAAAAATGCTGTAAATCCGTTCTTAATCTCCTCAAGGATGCTTGCTGTGAATCCCCACATATTCATAGAAACAATGCTTCCTTTTGGAAGTTCTGTCCATGTCTCTCCCTCATCTTCTGTGTACGCTGCTCCGTCTCCTTTTTTCTCGATGCGTGTTCTTTCCACAACGCTCACAAGTTCTCCGGCTTCATTCATCGTGCAGACACCACGTGCCACATGACCGTTCTCAGTCAATGTATTTTCTAATTGATAACCTACCATTGTGTAACGGAATTTATCATCGTCTTCGTGTGTTGACAGGTAGTCATAAATTTTCTGGAATGCATCTCTTCCATAGTAATCATCTGCATTGATTACTGCGAAAGGTCCGTCAATCTCATCGATACAGCTGAATACTGCATGTGCTGTTCCCCATGGTTTCACACGTCCTTCAGGCACTTCATATCCTTCCGGCAAGTTATGTAAATCCTGGAATACGTAAGATACTTCCATTACTTCTTCCATACGTTTTCCGACAGCCTCTTTAAAATCAGCCTCATTTTCTTTTTTAATGATAAATACTACTTTTTCAAATCCCGCTTTTTTTGCATCATAGATTGAGAAATCCATAATAATATGACCTTGCTCGTCCACCGGATCAATCTGTTTTAATCCGCCATATCTGCTTCCCATTCCTGCTGCCATAATTACTAATACTGGTTTTTTCATGATTAAGACCTCCAAACCCCAATTTCTTTTCTATCTTTTATTCTAGTACAAATGTCTTTAAAAATCTTTATCTGATTAATCTCTATGTTTGTATTATTTACACTTTTTCTTTGCATTCTAGAATTCTATAAGATATAATATCATTAAAAACGCCTAAAATACAAGGGAGAAGATTTATATGAGCAATCGACGTTATGGTCTTGAGGAGACCGAACTTGAAAAACTGAATATCCGTTTACTATATATCACTCAAGCTCGATATGATACAGACTGGCACAGCATTGCCCATACGCATCATTTTACAGAATTATTCTATGTCGTTCAGGGCAGTGGCTATTTTCTTGTGGAGGATAAAAAATTTCCGGTCAAAGAAGATGACCTCGTCATCATCAACCCAAATGTTTCTCATACAGAGCTGGGCAGCAAAGGCAGACCACTTGAGTATATCGCACTTGGAATCAACGGCCTGAAATTCAAAGATGGGAATCTTGACACCACCTATGATTACAGTCTGCATAATTTTCATGAATATAAAGAAGAATTCTCTTTTTACTTAAAGACACTTCTTCGGGAGATTCAAAATAAAGGAGAGTATTTCGAAACTGTCTGCCAAAATTTATTGGAGGCGCTTGTATTAACATTGGTTAGAAGAACAAAGAAACAGCTGTCATTCACACCAACAAAAAAGATTACAAAAGAATGTCGTTTTGTCGAACAATATATTGATGAGCATTTTATGGAAGATATTACACTTCAGACGCTGAGTGATCTCACTTATTTGAACAAATATTATCTTGTTCATGCATTTAAAAACTATAAGGGAGTGTCTCCAATCAATTATTTGATTAACCGAAGACTTGTTGAAGCCAAACATTTACTTGCTACAACCAATTATCCAATCTCCAAAATTGCAGCTTCCATCGGCTTTTCTTCCCAATCCTATTTTTCCCAGGTTTTTCGAAAAGAGACAGGCATGTCGCCAAATGCCTACCGACAAAATGAAGAGTTACAAAAAGACACCGGACAATCATAATCCGGTGTCTTTCTATCATAATCTCTATTTATATCTGTGGTTGTATACGAACAAAAGAGTCAGCAGCCCAACAAGTCCAACAAGTTCCATCACAAGACCTGAGACTGAGATATTTCTTTGTCCAATAATGATCAGAGCCAGGCAGACAACAAATACGATAATCATAATAATGTTTCTTACTGCATTATTCATCTCATCTACCTCCTAACCTTTCAATCCACCGAGAGTCATACCCTCTGTCAAACGTTTCTGAACACAAATGTACAGAATCAACGTTGGCAACATAACGATTACAAGACCTGCATACATGATACCATAGTTTGTTGCTGTTCTCTCTACTGCCATCAGGTTCTTAAGTCCCATAGCAAGAGTGTCATTACCATCCATCAATGTGTAAGCAATGATATATTCATTCCAGAATGACAGGAAGTTAAACAAGATTACTGTAATAATACTTGGTTTTGCCATTGGAATCATAATCTTTGTCATCGTCTTAAAGTGACCACATCCATCGATGTAAGCGGCTTCCTCAAATCCTTTTGGAAGTGTCTTAAAGTACCCACTCAACAGATAAATCGTAAATGGAAGGGCACTTGTCGCATAGATAACTGCCAAAATAAAACGGTTATTCAAAAAGAACTCTACTCCCAACGCTCTGTTTGCAGAACTTAACATCAAGAAAATCGGCACTACAATGTAGTTGATGTTTACAAAAAGTCCCGCCATAAATGCACCGTTTAAAAATTTTCTTCCTTTAAAATTAAATCTTGCAAGTACATAAGATGCCGGAAGTGCAAGCACCAACAGCAGTAACAATGCAATTGCTGTTACAATTACAGAATTCAAAAAGAAAGTTCCCATGTTTGCATCTTGGAATGCCGTGATAAAGTTCTGATAATGAAACGTCTTCGGCAAAGCCCACGGATTTACATCTCCACCAATGAATTCTGCATTTTTTTTCAAACTCGCCATAAACACCCATGCAACGGGCACAATAATGGAAACTGCCAAGGCAAAAAGAGCTACATAGATTAATATTTTAGATATAATTTTTCCTGGTTTTTTCTTCATCTTTTCGCTCTCCCTTCCTAAAATTCATATACTTCACGGTCAGTAATTTTATTCACAATTCCTGATAATACAAATGAGAAGATAAATACTACTACACCGATTGCCATTCCGTATCCGTATGCACCATTTCCATATGCCTGTTTATACATATAGTTCAAGAATACTTCTGTTTTTCCATTCGGTCCACCATCTGACATAATCTGAACAAACAAGAAACTCAAGTTGATTGTACTGATAATGTAGAATGTAAGTGTTGTACGGATATTGCTCCAAATCAACGGGAATGTAATCTTAGAGAACATCTGAAGTTCTGTTGCACCATCAAGCGATGCCGCCTCATAATAATCCGGTGGAATTGCAGCCATACTTGCCATATACATAACCATATAATAACCGATTGCCTGCCATACCAACGCAAAAATTACCGAATAGATTACAATGTTAGATTCGGACATCCAGTTTCTCGCCAAGGCATCTAACCCGATTGCTCTCAAAAATGTGTTTAACAAACCAGTAGTCGGATTATAAATCGCTCCAAAAATACCAGCAATAACAACTATACTTAAAATATTAGGAATGTAAAAAATAATTCTAAAAAAGTTGTTTCCCTTAAAGTTTCCTCTCTGTAATAATGTTGCAAATAAAATTGCAAGCACAATTGTGCAGATTGTCACAAGAACAATAATCAAAATAGAGTTCTGCATCGCCTGTAAGAAGTTCTTGTCTCCCATTAATGTCTTAAAGTTCTCAAATCCAATAAATGTTTGTTTATTTGTAATACCTCCCATACGATACAATGACATTCTAAATACATTGACTGTAGGGATAAAAATAAACAGAGATACTAAAATAACTGCTGGAGCAAGACAAATAAAAATAAATTTTCTTTCTGCGCTTTTTCTGTTCATATATCTTCCTCTTTCTCCTAGAAAAGCGGTGAGTTATTGGAACTCACCGCTTTTAATAAACATTCAAAATTTACTTTGAGTCTTATCTTAATTATTGAAGATTCTCTAAGCATTTTGTCCATGCATCAATCAATTGTTGTTGATAAGCGTCTGCTGTTAAGTCACCAGTGTTAAGTGCATCAATTGCTCCGTATACTGTCCCTTTCATATCAAAGCCATCGATAGCTTTTGTTGTTGCCCAAGTACCAGCTACTGCATTATATCCTTCTGAAGATGCTAATGTGTATGTATCTTTAACAACACCATCCTCCAATTTGTCAGATGCCCCAAGAACTGGTGACACAATCGGTGTTGCGACTTTTTCGCCTGTTTCTTTATTCTCAACTTTGTTAGCTAACATAAGATCTACTACTTCATCTGAGTACATGAATTTGATAAATTCTTTTGCTAATTCCATGTTAGGAGCTTCAGCCGGTACCCACATTTGCTCTGTAAATGTGTAGATATAATTCTCCTGATCAGCTGTAAATTTCGGCGGTGCCATCATTCCCCAGTTAAATCCTTCCGGAGTAGAGTTTGCCATCTCTCCAATCACCCAGTTACCGTTTGGCATAAATAATGCCTTATTATCAATTACTGCCTGCTGATTAATTTTGAATCCACCGTCAGCATTTGCATTTGCAACTGTATCTGACCATAAATATTCTGGTGAAGCCAATTTAGCAATTGTATCAATAACTTGTTTTCCTTCTGCTGATGTCCATGTGTTTGCATCATAGTTAACAGCTTTGTTGTAGAATTCCATTCCACCAGCCTGAGCTAACATCTGATACATTGTTGCATCAAAATAACCTGGTTGTGGATATGTAAATAATGCAATTCCATCTTCTTTTGCCTGTTCACCAAGTGCAAAGAACTCATCCCATGTTGTTGGAAGTGTGTATTTTCCTTCACCAAACATGTCTTTGTTGTACCATAATCCTGTTGGTGTATAGATAATCGGTGCAAGATAAACTTTTCCGTCACCATATGGCTGAGCTGCAGCATTTTCTGTAATGCCACCAACCAACTTGGATTTCAGTTCATCATCAAACACATCTGAAATATCTGCGATTGCATGCTCTTTTAACATCGTCTCTGTGAAACCGCTTTTTTGTCCTAAGTTGTAGTATACAACGTCCGGAATATCTCCATTCTGGAAATCTTTTGTAAGATCCTTGTCCAATTCAGAAGATAACTCTAACTGAACGTCTACATCTTCGTGAGATTCTTCAAAAGCCTTTTCAATATTTTCCCAAATTTCAGTACCGTTACCACCTTCAAAAGCAGCAAACTTTAATACTTTTTTTCCATCTTCATTTGCATCTTTACTATCGTCTTTGCTTCCGCAACCAACTGCCATAGATGCAACCATAGCCACTGAAAGTAACATAGCTACAACTTTTTTCATTTTCATAACAATTTCCTCCTTAATTGTTCATTCTGTTTATTTCTTGATATTTATCTTACACCACTACCGTCATTTTTTCTATACGAATTTTGCTCTATATTTTATATATATTGCTTTTCCATCCATATTTTTAGATTAATTACTCAAAAAGATTGCTTTTCCGACAAAAACTTTTTATCATATTAAATAAGAAGATTTTTATTATATTTATAGAAAGGATTTATGCTTTTATGACACAACCTAATATTTTACTTCTTATGTGCGATCAATTCCGTGGGGACTGTTTATCTTACTCCGGACACCCAGATGTAAAAACTCCTTACCTTGACAGTCTGGCTGCACAGGGCGTTTCTTTTGATAATGCCTACTCATCCTGTCCAAGTTGTATTCCGGCAAGAGTGGCACTGTTTACCGGGAAGAGTCAGGAAGGGCACGGTCGCGTCGGTTATGAGGATGGAATCGACTGGAATTACGAACATATGATGGCAGAGGAATTCAGCTCAAACGGTTACCAGACAGAATGTATTGGAAAAATGCATGTGCACCCCGCAAGAAAGCACTGCGGCTTTCAAGGTCTCAAACTCCACGATGGATATCTCGGGCATTATCGCAGTCAAAACATTCCGCATCATCAGCATCAAGAGGTTACAGACGACTATCTCTATTACTTAAAAGACAAGCTCGGACAACATGCTGACATTACCTCAACTGGGCCGGAATGTAACTCCTGGATTGTGCATCCTTGGATCTATGACGAAAAATTGCATCCCACCAACTGGACAGCAGACGAAAGCATCCGTTTTTTGCAAACCCGCGACAGAACAAGACCATTTTTTTTAATGACTTCTTTTGTCCGTCCTCACCAGCCTTTCGATCCGCCACAAACCTATTTTGATTTGTATAGAGACAAGGAACTGCGAGCTCCGGCACAGGGAGATTGGGTAGACCCTACCCTCACCGAAAAGTACGGTTTTATAAAAGATTCTATTTTTGGCTGCAATGATTCCGAATCACGCCACCTTGCAATGGCCGGATATTATGCATGCATCACACATGTGGATCACCAAATTGGGCGCATTCTCACCGCACTCGCCGAAACAGGCGACTATAACAATACTATAGTCTTATTTTTGGCAGACCACGGAGAATTGCTTTTTGATAATAACTTCTATCGAAAAGCACTCCCTTATGAAGGAAGCACACACATTCCTTTACTTGTGCACGTCGGAAAAAATGTTCAGAACATTACACCTTTCCGAAGCGACACACTCACAGAATTACGGGATATCATGCCTACAATCTTAGATTTTGCCGGCATTCCAATTCCCGACAGCGTGGATGGTTTTTCACTTGCACCTGAAATTCTTGGAGAAGAGAAAAACGAACGCGAATTTCTCCACGGCGAACATAGTTTTCACTCTAGCTTATCTTCTCAGTTCATCGTAACTAAAACAGATAAATACATATGGTACAGTGAAAAAAATGAAGAACAATATTTTAATCTAGAAAAAGATCCAAGAGAAGAGCATAATGCAATCAACGATACCAAATATCAAGAACGGATTGCATACCTTAGAAGCGTCTTAATTCAGGAACTGAAAGATCGCGAAGAGGGCTACAGTGACGGAGCTTCCCTCAAAACAGGATGCACTCCTTTAAATAGCCTTTCACACATCTTGAAATGATTATGCTTCTTATAAAATCAATTATCGCTACGCCAAACAAACAGTTTGACGTAGCAATAATTAGTTGGAATCAGCACATAAATTCCCACTATGACTACTTATTCATTTTGCCACTATATGCCTGCATGATATTTTCCAATAACATAGCCCTTGTTACAAATCCATCACCTTTTGAAACAGGCGTGATATATGAAACTTTTTCCATTACATCATTCAACTCCACATCTCCACATAACTTTCCATTTTTGTCTCGGTTCATTTCCACATCAATAACAACTGTTCCTTGCTTTAACCATTCTTTTTTCACTAACTTTGCTTGCCCCATAGCAGATACCACAATATCCGCTTGTCTCACTTCTTCCCAAAACAACAGCTTTTTTCCCTTGAGGATTCTCTAACCCAATTTCTTCTAAAATTCGGATAATTCCTTTCGGCGCACAAGGAACAAACGTGTTATCTCCGATATATAATTTACCCACATTTTGCGTATGAAAACCGTCCACATCTTTTATCTTTTAGCGGACTAATTGTTTCAAGCACACGTTTTTAATCAATATATTCCGGCAGTGGTAACTGTACCAGTATTCCATCAACAGTATCATCCGTATTTAATTCTCGTATTTTAGATAAAAGGTCATTCTCTGAAATATAATCATATCTCAAAGTAGTGTTGAGTATTCCAACTTCCTCACAATCCTTACTTTTCCTTTAACATACGCATTACTTGCTTGGTTATTACCTACTAAGATGACCACTAGTTTAGGTAATCTTTGATTTTTTTCTTGCAATTTATCAATATCTCCTTTTATTTTGCCTTTAATTTTTTCTGATATATCTTCTATAAATTATTTTTTCATGGTATTTTCCTTTCGTATATTTTATCAGTATCGTTCTCTCCAGAGTAGTCAAATAAAATTCAAAATTTTTGCTTTATATCAAATACCATTTTTTCTTTGTTCCTTTTCTTTTCAGTTATACAATAGTATAATAATACGTTAGGTAAACAATCAAGGAGATTGAATTTATGAGAAATAAAAATTATTATTCAAACGGTTCGCCCCAAAACATGATAAAAGTATATAAACATCAAGAACAATTATTAGACAAAAAAATCAAATCTGTAAACTCTTTAAAATGAAACAGCCTCGATATTAACGCACTGTCAATATCGAGGCCACCTACTCAAAAATAAATTTTATTTAATTTTCTTTTTTTTCGCATTGATTACAATAACAATTACTAAAGCAGTTATCATCCACACAACAACCGACACTCCTGTTGTATCTCCTGTTGTTGGTGTTTTATCATTTTCCTCCTGACCTGCATTCGGTTTTTGCGAATCAACTTTCTTTTCCTGCAAACCATCAATTGCTGCACGAAGCATCTTTTCTGCCGCTTCCACTTCTGCGTCAGAAGTATTTTTATTTTCAAATACTGATTTTGCATTTGCCAGTGCTGCAGTAAAAGCTTCTGCTGTCTCATCTGTATACTTGTCAATATCAATCTTTTCCGCCTCGTTAATCAAATCCTCCAGCTTACTCTTATCAGGAATCTCTCTCAGTTCAAAAATCGCCTGACGAAGTGAATTATATGCCGCATTTACCTCATCCTGTGTTGCTTCAACAGTATCATATACTTTTTGTGCCGCAGCTCTTGCTGCCATAAAGGCATCAGCTGTTGCCTCTGTATACTGATCAATTCTATCTGCATATTTTTGAGAATTTTCCAACAAATCTTTTAATTTTGTTTTATCTGCCAAAACAATGTCTTCTAATCCGTTTATTGCAGCAAGTAATGCTTCTCTTGCAGCGTCAATTTCTTCTTGAAGTATATTTCCTGACGCAATAATCTCTTCTGCTTTTGCAATTGCATCATTTAATACCTGTACAGATTCTGGCGTTTTCCCTTCTGTATTTGTTGTCTTTGCTAGTTCTAATGCAAGTTCCAAGTCCTCTGTATTTCCTGTAAATCCTAACAAGTGTACATTGGCAAGAAGTGCATCATAAGCAGCATCCACCTCTGACTGCTCTGCTTTTGTGTCTTCTAATACTGTTTTCGCTTCTGCAAGTGTTTTTTCAAACAATTCTTTCACTACATCCACAACATCTTCATATTCTGCCTTTTCTTTTTGGCTTTCTGCATATGCAACTAAAGCTTCTAAGTTTGATTTATCTACAGATGGTTCTGGTTCTGTAGTAACCTCCGTCACTCGGATATTATCAAGTACAAATGTTGCTCTTGCATCGCTGCTTCCTTCTGCATTTCTGCTCAGTGTCAGATAAATTCCCGTTTCATTTGTCGCATCTACTTCAAACTCTAACACTTCTGTTGACGGTCTCGCATTGAATCCTTCGCCTGTAATTGTACTTGGTTTCAATGGATGAGATTCAATCACTTCTCCATTTGCATGTCTCACATCAATATTAAAGTATGATTTTTCCAACGGATAATTGTATCCTACATGTTTTCCGCTTTCTGCTTCTAATTGCTCATGATAAGTTGCATGATCCATTTGCACCACATATTTATTTCCTTGTTTAAAATCAATCGTGCTAGGAAGTGTACGCATAAGCACACCAGTACCGGTCTGGCGACCTTTCAGTGAAACGAGATTGTCCTCATCCTCTGTTCCATCTACATTATCCAATGTATAATATTTCATTTGACCGCCTTCCGGATTCTTGTAAGCTAAATGAGTCCATGGCTGTCCTCCCACCTGAGAAATAAATGGTCCCCAGTTTTCATCCACATTTTCAAAATCTTCGAAGTAATAATATTCCTCTTCTTCTGCTTTTGGCGCTGTAAGCCATTCCCAGCAGCGGAAATCATCTACATATACCGGCTGTTCTCCTGCTTCTGCCGAAAAACTAATTGTTGCTTCTTTTACACCTTCCGGAATAGTAATATCAACTTTAACTCTCTGATAGTTTTTCCCATTATATTTAGACGGTCTCACCTTAATCGGAATTCCTGCTGTTGTCTCAACACTTGCTTCCTCAACTTCTTTTCCTGCTTTCACAGTTAATTTCGGAGAACGTATTCCCTCTGCCATTGTCCATGCCGAGAATGAATATGTTTTTCCCGATTCCACTGTCACGTTTTGCGAAATCGAGCCTGCTACTTGTTCTGCAAACATTACACGAGCATTTCCTTTTGTGCCTGTAATAGTTGTGTCAATTGTAATTTGCTCTTTTGTTCCTTCTGTTACAGTCTTTTCCCAACCATCAAATGTTTTTCCTGAGAAACCAAAGTTTTCAATTGCACTTCCATATCCCCAAGGATGTTCTTCCGATGTAGGAAGCATTACAGTTGCTCCGTCTTTTTTCATTACAGAGCCATCCGCATTATAGCGATGTGCCTGTGCTGCTTTCTCTTTTACCAAAATATAAGGTATCGACAAATCTAGCTGCAATGTTACCTGTCCATTTTGTACTGCCACTTCACCTACATAACTTCTTCCGTTTTCTGTAAGCTGATATAACTGTGCTGTTGTTACATCTTCCCAACTATTTGGAACGCTCCATGTACTTGTTCCATTTACATCATTATAGCAATAAATTTTATCTTCCACTTCCGGACTCCACGGAATAAAAATTTCTGCACTCTTTGGTGCAACCGGATTTCCGGACTGTTCATGGTATGCTTTTAAATTGCTTGTATTGATTTTTGCCAACAACTTCTCATCTTTATAAACCAAAGTGTAGTCTCCCTCTACCTTTGTTTTCACATTATCCGAGAACATTGCTTCTTTATTTACATCCCATTTTAATAAATCAAAATGCTGTAAGTATTTTGTAGGAAGATTATTTCTATAAAATACTCTCTCTCCTTCATTGAAATCATTTACATTTCGCCAGTCTGCAACCCCCGGCATCAAAGCTCCCAACAAAGCGCGATCCGGTGCAGCCAAGTCTCCAACTCCATGTGTCACAAATTTCAGAACTTCACTTTGTCCGCCGCCAGTAGAATAATACATATCCGTATTCCAATGAACAAAATTAATTAACTGATTAAAATCACCCAACGCTTCCGTTCCAACACTTGCTCCATTTTCATTCATATATCTATAAATGAGCAAATTTGAAAAATTGCACAAAACTACACTGCGAATTTCATA
>ENA-OPTX01000284-OPTX01000284.1-human-gut-metagenome-genome-assembly--contig:-NODE-284-length-35659-cov-6.765925_pt1 | contig 35659 bp, 32 predicted proteins | sample MGYA00241465_ERZ501922 | MGnify/ENA primary metagenome ERZ501922 (study PRJEB25962, sample SAMEA2042399) | human gut metagenome | biome: human gut; feature: human-associated habitat; material: faeces...
CTGAATTACATGGCGTTTAATTACCAGAGTCCTGCGATGAAGGACTTGGACGCAAGAAAAGCAATCTGCCTTGCGCTTAATGTGGACGATATTATTTCAGGAGCTTATGGCTCGGAAGAATTGGCTATACCGGCAAAAAACTTCTGCTCTCCGGAGAATCTTTACTATAATGACGAGATGGAAGGATATAAGCAGAATATTGAAGAAGCAAAAAAACTTGCTAAAAAATCAGGATTAACCGACAAGCCGCTGCATTATATCTATAATACGGCAAGGCCGAATATGAAAGAGACAGCGCAGATCGTTCAGCAGCAGTTAAAGGAGATTGGCGTAGAAGTTGAACTTGAGGGACTGGAAGGAAGCGAATTTTTTACGCATCTTTTTGCGGCGTGGATTACAGGAAAGACTGTAGAAGATACTTCTTGGGATATGGCCACTAATGGCATGGATCAATTGAACTCTGATCCCGGCACCAAGATGACGGGTTGGAGAGGCGAACTTGTTTCGAATGGATTTTATGTAAGCGATGCGACGAATGAGTTATGGGATAAAGCATCCCAGGCATTAACGGAAGAAGAGCGCGAACAGTATTATAAAGAACTTCAAGTTCAGATGAATGAGGATTACGCTATGTATCCGATGGCCAATACGAATTATGTCATAGCAGTCAGGAAAGAATTTAAAGGCCTGGATGAAATAAAGAAAGTCCCCGTTTTCGAGGATTACTTGAAGATTACAATGGAATAGGCAGATAGAAAAGACCGTTTGCTTTCAGGCGGTCTTTTCTTCTGGAAACAGTAGATCATATATATGTGAGGACGATAAAACGTGAAAAAGTATATACTAAAGCGTCTGTTAGAATTAATACCAGTTCTTATCCTGGTCAGTTTATTTTCCTTTTTTATCATTCAGGCTTCGCCGGGAGATCCGATTGATAATTATGTAAGGCCGGGAATGACGGAAGAACAGATTGAGGATATTAAAGAAGAATACGAGTTGAATGGGACGCTGGCACAGCAGTATTTCCGCTGGATGTCTCATATCATGCGTGGTGATCTTGGAACATCCATACATCAGAACCGTCCGGTAGTCGACATTATTGCCGAGCGGCTGCCGGCAACTTTAATGCTGATGGGGACGGCGCTGGTATTCTCGCTAATTGTTGCGATTCCATTGGGACTATGGGCAGGACTCAGAAAGAATAAACGATCGGATAATATAATCAGCCTGATATCCTATTTGGGAATATCAATTCCGCCGTTCTGGCTGGCAATGATTGGGATTATTCTGTTTTCCCTGAAACTGCACCTGCTTCCCAGCGGGGGGGTGCATACGGTGAATGTAAATACAGCGGCGGATTTATTATGGCATATGATTCTGCCGGCTTTTGTGCTAAGTCTGAATAATATGGCAATTTTCACCAGATACATAAGGTCAAATACAATTTCCCAATTAGAAGAAGACTATGTACAGACAGCGATGGCAAAAGGTACCGGAAAGCGGAAAATTCTTTTCAGGCATGTCCTTAAGAATTGTCTTCTGCCAATCATCACGCTGGCAGGCATTAATATTGCGGGGCTGGTATGCGGGTCATTTGTGGTAGAAACAATATTCTCGTGGCCTGGAATCGGAAGACTGGCGATGGATGCAGTAGGAAACAGGGACTTCCCGCTGATCATGGGATACACTATGTTTTCCTGCATTATTTTAATTCTTGGGAATCTGATCGCGGATGTATTATATGCGGTGGTGGATCCCAGAATCAGACAGGGGATGGGCAGAGACAATGGATAAGAGTGTAGGTTATGAAATAAAAAAGGACAGTTTTGTAAGGATAGAAAAAAAAGAAGAACAGATAGCGGCAAGTTATGAGCGGGGCCTCGTAAAAGACGTACTTCATTCGCTGAAAGAAAATAAACTTGCAATGATCTGCAGCATTATTTTGCTTCTGATCATTCTGGCATCTTTTTTTGCCCCATTCAGCTCATATGATCCGGATAAGCAGGATCTTATGCAGAAATTGATGCCGCCGTCGAGGGAGCATTGGTTTGGAACCGACGAACTTGGGAGAGATTATTTTACAAGGGCTTTATATGGCGGAAGGATTTCATTATCGGTCGGCGTTTTGTCCATGCTCCTGTCAACAATAATTGGCACGGTGATTGGTACTGTCAGCGGATATATGGGCGGCAAGACGGATATGTTCCTGATGCGCTTTACTGACATTTTTATGTCAGTTCCAAGTTTCTTATTTATGGTTGTTATCAATTCCATGTTTCCTCCAAAAGTATGGTCAATGGTTATTATTCTGGGGCTGTTTGAATGGTGCCAGATTGCACGGATAACAAGAGCGGAGACATTGTCTTTGAAGGAAAGAGATTTTGTGCTCGCATCAAAGCACCTGGGTGCCAGCCATGCGCAGATTATATTCGGACATATTATTCCCAATATGAGTTCTTCCGTTATTGTTGCTGGCGGTCTGGCTGTCGCAAGGGCGATATTGGCAGAATCCGCGCTTAGTTTCATGGGCCTCGGGGTTCAGCTTCCAAAGGCCTCCTGGGGGACGATGCTTCAGGGAGCCCAGGTTTATATTATGGACATGCCATTGCTTGCAGTCTTTCCAGGCGTATTTGTCGTATTGACAGTGTTTAGCTTCAATATTCTGGGGGATGCCCTTAGGAATGCGCTGGAACCAAAGATGATTAAATGACGGGGAGGAGACAATGGGAATAATATTAGATGTTAGGAATCTAAGAGTTTCATATCATACATATGCTGGCGAAGTACAGTCAGTGCGGGATATCTCATTTCAGGTGAATGAGGGAGAGACAGCAGCCATAGTGGGAGAATCCGGGTGTGGAAAGTCTGTAACGGCAAAGACCATCATGGGGCTGGTGGCAGAGCCGCCAGGAGAAATAAAAAGTGAAAGCCAGGTTTTGTATTTAGGGGAAAATATATTAGAGCAATCCGAAGAGGAATGGGAAAAGTATAGAGGGGCCAAATGCTCTATGATTTTCCAGGATGCCTTGACTTCATTGAATCCGACAATGAATATCGGAAGGCAGATTGAAGAGAATATTACGAATCATTATAAAGTAACAAAAAAAGAAGCAAGGGCAAAGGCAGTTGAAATGCTGGAACTGGTAAAGATACCGGATCCGGCTATGTGCCTGAAAAAATATCCCCATGAACTATCCGGAGGCATGCGGCAAAGGATTATGATTGCAATCGCGCTGTCCGGGAACCCCAAGATACTGATCGCAGACGAGCCTACAACGGCTCTGGATGTAACGATCCAAGCGCAGATCATAGGACTGCTCAAGGATATCCAGGCAAAACTAGGGACTACAATTATCCTGATCACCCATGATCTTGGCGTTGTAGCGAGTATTGCAGATAAGATTATCGTAATGTATTCAGGAAAGATTGTAGAAAAGGGAGAATGCAATGAGATTTTCAGCAGCCATAGGCATCCCTATACATGGGCGCTTTTAAATGCAGCGCCAAGCCTGGAGATTAAGAATAACCGGAAGTTGATATCTATCGAAGGCACGCCGCCGGATTTGATTAATCCGCCGAAAGGCTGTCCATTTGCTTCAAGATGCAAATACTGTATGAATATTTGCGTAGAAGCTGCCCCGCCGGAATATGATTATGGGGCGGGACACAAGGTCTCATGCTGGCTTTATCATCCGGAATCTGGATATCAAGACATTGATTTTAATAAGGAGGCGGAAGATTAGATGAGGCAGAAAAATGCGATCATGGAAGTGAAAAATCTAAAGAAATATTTTCGCCTGGATTCCAAGCATATGCTGAAAGCGGTAGATGATGTGTCTTTTACGATTTATGAAGGAGAAACGCTTGGAATCGTGGGAGAGTCTGGCTGTGGGAAGACTACCTGCGGAAGAACCTGTATCGGAGTCTATGGTAAGACGGATGGACAAGTGCTATATCGGGGTAAAGACGTACATAAAATGAATCTCGAACAGAGAAGAGAATTCACAAAACATGTACAGATGATTTTTCAGGATCCATACTCTTCGCTGGATCCAAGATTAAAAGTATATGATATTATTGCTGAAGGCATGAGGATTCATAAGATTGTGCATTCGAAACAGGAGGAAATAGAAGAGGTCCAGAAGTTGTTGGGGCAAGTAGGGCTAAATGTAGAACATGCCATCCGTTATGTACATGAATTTTCCGGGGGTCAGAGGCAGAGGATTGGAATTGCCAGAGCCCTGGCAGTAAACCCTGAATTCCTGCTTTGTGATGAGCCTATATCCGCATTGGATGTATCCGTACAGGCACAGGTTGTCAATCTTCTGGTCAGGCTTAAGAAAGAACGCGGCCTTACCTGCATGTTTATTGCGCATGACCTGTCCATGGTAAAATATATATCAGACAGAGTAGGGGTAATGTATCTGGGGTGCATGGCAGAACTTGCAGATGCTGATGAATTATATGAAAATCCGTTGCATCCGTACACAAAGGCATTGCTTTCTGCTATTCCGGTACCCAATCCTGAGATTGAAAAGGGGCGGACGCAGATCCGGCTTGAAGGAGAAGTGCCAAGCCCGGTCAACCCGCCGCAAGGATGCCATTTCTGTAATCGGTGCCCCAGCGTGAAGGAATGCTGCCGGTATGAAAAGCCTGAATTGCGAGAGGCAGCGCCAGGTCATTTTGTAGCATGCCATCTATATAATAGCAAAGCATAGAACGAGGAAACTGGACTATTTTGTAGAATATATTAATCATTCCGGGAAAAGATTTGCAGGAGTATCCTTTGAAAGAATGCCATGTTATGTCTGAGGTGACGACGAATTGGAGGCGGAGATGGGATCAGAGTCAGAAGAATGGGCAGATAGATATGAGGATTTTCCTTGACATCTTTGCCGAAATTATACAGAATGATAGAGTAAATGATTATGATGTATTATGCAGGAAAAAACAATGACAAGATATCAGGAACGGATGGATGAGCATCGGCGTTATGCCAGGGAATTGGTTTCTGGGGGGCAGGATGAGGCGCTGAAAAAAGCGCTGGATATGATTCGGAACGCTGACAGAATTGTAATTGGCGGAGGCGCCGGCCTGTCGGCCTGCGGAGGATTGAACTATATGAGCCTGGAAGTGCTTAAGAAAGAATTTCCGGCTCTTGCCAGGAGGGGATATCATACCCTCTGGGAAGCACTTTGGGATGACAGAAGGACGAAGCAGCAGAAGATAGGCATGATGGCGGCGGAGGTTCTGTGGGCCTGCTATGATTTCCCGGTGATAAGGGCCTATCAGGATCTACTTCGCATGGTTGAGGACAAGGACTATTTTGTGCTTACCAGTAACATCGACAGACAGTTTCACAAGGCGGGATTTGAAGAAGAGCGGATATTCGAGCCACAGTGCAGCGCTTCAGATCTTCAGTGCCAGACTCCATGCTGTCGGGATATCTGGGACGGGGAATCAGTCTGGCGGAAGATTGTGGCCAATATGGATAGAGAGACGTATGCATGCCGGGAAGAGGATATCCCGAGATGTGATCGTTGCCATGCCCCGGCAGTTCAAAATATGCGGGGGACTAAGTCGTTTATTCCGGACAAGGTCATGTGGAATCGGATCGAGTTTGAACAGTATATAAAAGAAGCCAGTGATCTGCGGACGGTATTTTTGGAACTGGGAGCGGGCTTTAATTCACCGGGAGTCATTCGCCATCCCTTCCAAAGGCTGGCCTACCGATATCCGAAGGCTGCGCTGATACGGATGAATCAGGAATTCCCCAAGGTTCCGGAGAAAATCAAAGACAGGTCTGTGGAGATCGCCGGGGACATAGGCGAGGCGCTTGCGCAGATGCGAAGGCTCTATGAAAGGAAATGATGATGGCAAGTAACAAGAAAAAGATGATCCCGCCAGTTCTGCCGGAGGAATTTCGAAGAGTCGAGAATACCGACCAGATACTCAAGGAGTTCCAGTACAGGGAAGAAAGAGTAGCGGAAACCGTGCTTCAAGAGATAACGGCAGAAGAGGAGGATTACTCCCATCTGGTCTTTTCAGCGGTGAAGTTCGTAAACTGCAGGTTCTGGAACTGCTCTTTTGAGCGCTGCGAGTTTACGGATGTGATATTCAAATCTTGCGACTTTTCCGGCTGCAATCTGTCGAATACATATTTTAACAGGGCAGAATACCTATCCTGCAAGGGAGTCGGCACGAAGTTTGCCGGAAGCGTATGCAAGAATATGGTATTCCGGGAGTGTAATCTGAATTATGCGAATTTCGATGGCTGCAAATTGGAGAATCTGCTGGTTGATAAGACAGAACTGAACAGCAGCAATCTTACCCAGTGCAAATGCAAGGACATACAGTGGAGGCAGGCAGCGCTTACAAATGCCAGTTTCTTCAAGACTCCGATGCGGGGCATGGACTTTTCGGACAGCGAGATCAAGGGGCTTGTGCTTTCCGATGACAATCAAGAATTAAAAGGCGCAGTGGTGGATCTGTACCAGGCCGCGCAGTTGTCCAAAAGACTGGGAATTATTATAAAAGATATAGAAGGGATATAGGGAGGAACTATGGAAGAAGTTACGTTTAGAAAGGCGGTCAGAGAGGATGTGCCGCTAATTTTAGAATTTATCAAAGGGCTGGCGGAATACGAGAAGATGTCAGATGAAGTAGTCGCCACAGAAGAGATACTGGATGAGTGGCTGTTTGACAAAGAAAAGGCGGAAGTCATATTTGCGATAGCAGAAGGTGAAGAAGTAGGATTCGCCCTGTTCTTCCACAATTTTTCCACCTTCCTTGGCCGTGCGGGCATTTATCTGGAAGACTTGTTCGTGAAGCCAAAGTACAGGGGAAATGGATACGGGAAGGCAATCTTGAAGCGTCTGGCCCAGATCGCGGTGGAGCGGGGATGCGGGCGGCTGGAATGGTCCTGCCTGGATTGGAATCAGCCAAGCATTGATTTCTATCTGTCTCTGGGCGCGACGCCGATGAGCGGATGGACCGGCTATAGGCTGACAGGAGAGACCTTGGCCAATGTGGCTGGCGTGCAGGATTGATGAATTATTAGTGATATAGGAAGGCATGAGGGAGATACCTTCTTCTGCCGCTACCATCATAAGAATACTCTCACATCGTTGGAGCGGAACAGGATGTTGGGCTGGTAGCCGGCCTCTTTATACAGGTCCATAAAATGGCTGTCTCCGAAGGAGTCGCCGGTGCTGGATGGAGTCATATATAAGATGGCTTCATTTTTTAATTCCCTCCGGTCAAGGGCAGAACGCTGAGCGAAGGGATGTTCGCTGTAGATATTAATATGAGAAATAAGAATTTGCAATCCTGATAAGATGTAATTATAATAATAAATTGTTATGGTACAAAGGAGAGGTGTAAAATGAAGAGAGAAAAATTTGGTTCGCGTCTGGGATTTATCCTGGTATCTGCCGGATGCGCGATCGGAATCGGGAACGTATGGAAATTCCCTTATATGTGCGGTGAATTCGGAGGGGCCGCATTCATATTGATCTACTTATTATTCCTGGTTATTCTGGGAATCCCGGTGCTGGTGTGCGAATTCGCGGTAGGACGCGGCAGCCGTCACAGCGTGGCGGCAAGTTTCGAGGCATTGGAGCCGGAAGGAACCCGATGGCATATGACAAAGTGGATCGGAGTAATCGGAAGCTATCTGCTGATGATGTTCTATACCACTGTAGGCGGATGGATGATGTATTATTGCTGCCGGAGCATACGGGGAGAATTCGACGGAGCTACTACGGACGAAGTTAAGGCAGGATTCTCGAATATGCTGGGCAATGTGCCGGTGATGACTTTCTGGACGGTACTCATATGCGTAATAGGATTTGCGGTGTGCCTGTTTGGAATTCAGAAAGGGATTGAGCGGGTATCTAAGATTATGATGTCCGCGCTTTTGATTATCATGGTAGTCTTGGCGATTCATTCCTTCTTTATGGAAGGAGCCGGGGAAGGTATCCGCTTTTATCTAATTCCGGATTTTGGAAAGATGGTGGATCAAGGAATCGGAAATGTGATTTTCGGGGCATTGAGCCAGGCATTCTTTACTCTGTCCATCGGTATCGGCGCGATGCTGATTTTTGGAAGTTACATGGATAAGGAAAGAAGCCTTACCGGAGAGGCGGTGAGCATCACGGCCCTGGATACGTTAGTCGCGCTGATGGCAGGGTTCATCATCATACCGGCATGCTTTTCCTTCGGGATCGAGCCGGGATCAGGACCGAGCCTTGTGTTTATCACTATTCCGAATATATTTGCCCAGATGGCAGGCGGACAGTTATGGAGCGCCTTGTTCTTCCTGTTCCTGACTTTTGCGGCATTTTCAACGATTGTTGCCGTGTTTGAGAATATCATATCCTTCGATATGGATTTATTTAACTGGTCAAGGAATAAGAGCGTCCTGGTCAGCGCCGTGCTGATCATCCTGCTCAGCATGCCCTGCGTCCTGGGATTCAATATCTTTGCGGGATGCGAGCCATTAGGAAGCGGAACCAACATCATGGATCTGGAAGACTTTATCGTATCCAACAACCTTCTTCCGCTTGGAAGTTTGGGATACGTGCTGTTCTGTACCAGAAAGAATGGATGGGGATGGGATAATTTCCTTGCGGAGGTCAATACCGGAAAAGGATTTCATTTCCCGAAAGGTCTGAAGAATTATGTAGGCTATGGAATACCGCTAATCATCATTATTATCTACCTGAAAGGCTATTATGATAAATTCATAAGCCAGGGAACGACGGTACTGATGGTGTGGATGGCGATCGCAATCCTTCTGCTTGGATTTGTGCTGTATTGTTCCGGATCAAAATATCCTGAATACAAAGGGGAGAAATGATGAAGAAGTAGAATAAAAAAAGTAGTCTTTTGATAACAAATTGATAACAGTCGTAGCAAGTACCATTATTCTTGTTATCCAGTGGTTTAGGGGGAATAGAATGATTAGCAGGTGGCTTGCAGACTAAACAAATCCATAATATAAACTAAGCCCTTAGCTGTGGTTAATTTCCTTTCGGACGGTCATTCAGTTGTATTATTAAGCATATGCACTGCTATCAGCAAGAGGGCAGACAGCAGCTATCAGAAAGAATATTGCAAGACGGTATATGTGAATCTGCTTACAAGTGGCAGATTGAACAGTTATTAACGGATATTGAAGAACAGGCACAAGAACGCTTTGAAAGAATTATAGAGCAGATGGAGCAGGCACAGGGGATTACGGAACAGTTAAAAGAGGAAAATGCCCTAGAATGGATAGGGAGAATGAACAATATACAAGCGTGTGCGAGGGAGATTGTAGAGAAAGAGATTATCTACCAGTAGGGAAAGAAGTATGATAGAAAGCAAGTCTGAAAATGACTTGCTTTTTGCTTTACAATGAAGGTGGTTGTTGTATAATTATATGTAAAGTAAAAAACAGGAATTTAGTGTGAAGCAATAAAGGGACTATGTGATGGAAAAGCATAAAATTCTGATAGTTGAAGATGACATTGATTTAAGAGAAGGTCTTTCCTTCTCTTTTTCAAGTGATGGATATGATGTTATGGAGGCAGAAACCAAAATGGAAGGTTTACGAGAAATAGACAAAGGTGGCTATGATCTGGTTCTTCTTGACTGTAACCTACCGGATGGGACAGGTTTTGAACTTTGTAAAGAAGTTAGGAGTTACAGCAATATCCCAATTATTATGCTGACCTCCCGTGATACGGAATTGGATGAGATTAAAGCACTGGAATTAGGAGTAAATGATTATTTGTCGAAACCATTTTCGCTTGGTGTCCTGAAAGCAAGGATGAAGCGGATTTTACAGGAAAAGGAGAAAATTACGAAGATTGTCACGGGTTCCTTGAGCATAGATCAGAGTGCCTGTAAAGTATATAAACGAGGCGAAGAGATTTCACTTAGCAAATTAGAATACCGTCTGTTATTGTATTTAATTGAGAATAAGAACCATATTCTTTCCAAAGAGCAGATTTTGGAGAAGATATGGGACAGTGACGGGAAGTATGTAGATAACAATACGGTGTCTGTGAATATCAGCAGGCTTCGTACAAAGATAGAGGATGATATATCGAATCCGAAATGGATAAAAACAGTCCATGGGATAGGATATATTTGGAAGGAATAAAAGTATGTGGGTTACGATAATTTTAGCGGTTCTTTTGTGTCTGTCTATTGGATATGGCGTATATCAAAAGAGGAAAACGTATCGCCTGATTGACCGTTTGGTGGACAGCGTGTTAAGTCAGGAAATGATTGTATCTTCTGATGTGGAAGAAGGAGAATATTCTGCCCTTGTCAGTAAAATCAAGCAGATACAGGAAGTGCTTGGTAATCACGCTCAAAGTGCAGAAAAAGAAAAAGAGCAGGTCAAAAGTTTGGTATCGAATATGTCCCACCAATTAAAGACGCCCCTTGCGAATCTTTCTCTCTATGCAGAGATTTTAAGGAAAGAGGAAATTACACCAGAGAGGAAAGCCATGTTTTCTGAAAAAATGCAGCGGCAGGTTGAAAAACTGAACTGGATTGTGGAGTCTTTATCTAAGATGGTGAAACTGGAACAAAATATTGACGGCTTTGAAGTGAAAGGTACGGGAATGAGGCAGACCATCTTAGACGCAGTGGATACGATTTATGAGAAACTGGAGAAAAAGGAAATCAGTTTTACACTGGAACCATTTGAGGACAGATTATTGTATCATAATCGGAAATGGACGGCAGAAGTATTTGTAAATCTGTTGGAAAATGCCGTTAAGTACACAGATAGAGGGGGAACAATCTCCATTCGTGTAAAAAACTATGACCTATATACAGAGATTCAGATCGCAGATAATGGTAGTGGTATCCGGCAGGAGGAAATGACAGATATATTCAAACGGTTTTATAGAAGTCCAGAAGTTGAGAATATGGAAGGTTCTGGCATTGGATTATATCTTTCTAATCTGATTTTGGAAAAAGAAAAAGGATATATGACGGTAGTTTCCGAGTATGGAAAAGGCAGTTGTTTTTCCGTGTTCTTACAAAACTGTAAGAACTAATCATCCGTTTGTAAAGAAATTGCAAGATACGGCAGTTATACTGGGTGTATCAAGAAAAGAGGAGCGGTGACGGATGAGTATTTTAGAACTACAGAATGTTGAGAAGATATATGGCGAAAAAGAAAATCAGGTAAAGGCATTGAGTGGAATTAGCCTTCAGGTAGAAGAAGGTGAGTTTGTTGCAATCGTAGGTACGAGTGGCAGCGGAAAATCTACGGTTCTCAATTTGATTGGAGGTCTGGACAATCCTACGCAGGGGAAGATTTTCATAAAGAACCGGGAGATTGGTTCCTTATCAAGAAAAGAACTGACTATTTTCCGAAGAAGAAATATCGGTTTTGTATTTCAAAATTATAGTTTGATGCCCGTATTGAATGTGTATGATAATGTGGCACTGCCAGTTACATTTGACCGAGGAAAACATGTGAACCGTAAATATATTGAAGAATTGTTGAGAGAATTGGGAATCTGGGAAAAGCGAAAGAAATATCCAAATGAATTATCTGGCGGTCAGCAGCAGAGGGTAGCCATTGCAAGGGCGCTTGTGAATAAGCCTCAAGTTCTGCTTTGTGACGAACCTACAGGTAATTTAGATTCTGTCACAACTGTTGAAGTGATGGGATTATTAAAGGCAAGTTGTAGAAAGTATAAGCAGACGATTCTTATGGTAACCCATAATGAAGCTATCGCTCAAACCTGTGACAGAATAATTCATATTGAAGATGGACGCATTGTTACAGGAAATAAAAGATTTTCGGTAAAAGGCGGTGATAGCGTATGTTAAAACTGGCATGGAAATATATGCGATATTACAAGAGCCAGACGGTGGCAATTTTTGTAAGTATCTTATTAACAGCGTCATTGCTTTCGGGAATCAGTTCCCTGATTTACAGCAGCCAGAAAAGTGATCTTGCAAACAGCAAGACTATATACGGAGATTGGCATTATTATGTAGAAACAGATAAGGAATTGTATGAGTCTGTGCAGAGTGGAGAACAAGGGAATGGGTATTATTTGGAACAATGCGGAAAAATGGAGATTCGGGATTTAGTTGCAGATGAGTTTTTGATTTGCTTTATCCATACAGATGAAACTTACCGGCGGATGGCACACAGAGATTTGTTAGAGGGGACTCTTCCACAGAAAGAAAATGAGATTGCAGCGGATGGATTTGTACTCAGTAATCTGGGGTTTTCAGGTGATCTCGGTGACTCTCTTCGTATTGGGGAAAAAGATTACATTGTAACGGGAATATTGAAAAGTGAATGGGCGGCAAGTTCCAGCGAGATGGAAGTCTTTGTTAGCGATTCTTTCATAGGACGTGGCAGTCAGACGTTTTTATATCTTGGCTTTGATGAAAATGAGAAGTTGTATAAACAGTTGGACTCTTTTTTGCGAGAACACAAAATTTCTTCTGAAGCAGTTGTAGGAAATGATGAGGTCACACAATATCTTGGCGGTGAAGCGCCAGAAGGTATTTATGAGATCGTGAAATTTGGTCTGACTAACGAAGATGGAAATTTTACTTATATCGTATTGAAATTACAAAGTGACTACAATCTGGCTTATAACGGAATGATTTTTCTGTTATGTTTATTCAGCCTTTTCATTGTATACAGTGTATTTAATATTTCTGTTTCAAAGAGAACTTCTGAGTATGGAATGTTGCAAACGCTGGGGATTAGCGAGAAGCAGATTGGTGGAACATTACTTTTTGAACTTTGGATGTTGTTCTTGATTGGATACCCGATGGGATGTTTTCTGGGAAATGGCATTTTAAGTCTTATCTATGAAAAATTCAGTGGCGTATTTAACGGAAAAGGCATAGAAGTGGCAGGGAAAGGATTGTCTGTGGCAGATCAGACGTTAGCGGAAGGAGCCAATGCAGTAGAGTTTTCTATTTCTGTGGACGCAATGGTATTTGGATTTGTGTTTTTACTGATTTCATTGGCTCTTGTTGCATTTCTTGTGGTAAGATCAATCAGAAAACAATCTTTGAAAGAGGTCATGAGCGGGGATACTTCTTTTACAAAAAGAAGAAAAATATATGCTCTGCATAATGTAGATATGGCAAATGTAGTTGTACGGAAATTTATGTTTGCCAATAAAAAGAAAGTTCTTGGAATTTTGTTATCATTATCCATTGGTGGATGTGTTTTCTTATGTACTACTTATATGGTAGAAAACTTGAAAGTCCATGCAGAACTTTCTTTACTGTCTGATGATGGTCTTGGTTCCGAATATCGTGTTTCTTTAAAGTCTGATTCTCTGAATGATACGATTCCAGAAGCAGTAGCAGAAAAGATTAAGGGTATGCCGGAAACCACAGATGTATATCCAGCCAAATATACGATGGGAGAGTTGCAGTTTACAAAAAATGAGTTTTTGTGGGAAGAAGATTGGGCGGATTATTTCAAATATCAAAATCAGGAACCATATTTTATTCAGAGATATAATGGTATCTGTAATCGGCAGGAAGATGGAACATACCGGGTGAAATACAATGTGTACGGATATGATGAGGGAATGCTGGAACGGCTTCAAGATTTTATCCTTGAAGGAGAGATTCAGCCAGAGGAAATTAAAAAGGGCAATCAGGTAATTGTTACTGCGAATATGGATGGTCAGGGAAATTACTACTTTTACGGAAAGAAGCCGGGAGATACCATTACCCTTCGTGTTCCAAGGACAGAAGGATATACGGATGAACTGTTAAAATTCCAGAGTAGTGATGAAAACTACATTGAGAAAAAGTTTGAGATTGCGGCAATCGTAAACAGACCGTTGGCGCAGGAGAAAGGTTTTTTGAATACTGAGGTTTGGACAAATGCTCAGAGTGTGATTATGACAAGTGAGCAGATGAAAGAAAATTTTGGAATTACGGATTACAGTTTTATCAATGCGTCACCATCTGAGGGGGCAGATGCAGAGAGTGTAAGCAATCAGATATTGCAGGTGATCCGGGATGTTCCCAAGGCAGTATTGCAGGATTATACTTCTGCAATCGAAATACAGAAGAACTATCTCAAGCAACAGCAGATATTTTTCTCAAGCATTGCAGTCATTCTGCTGATTATCAGTTTGTTCCATATTGTCAATAGCATGAACCATACTATTCTTGCAAGAAGAAGAGAATACGGGATTCTTCGGGCAATGGGGATTACAGACAGAGGGTTCTATAAGATGATTTTACAGACAGGTATCCTGTACGGAGTGCTGGCAGATGTGTTTATCTTCTTGCTTTACAATCTGGTTCTTCGCAGAGTCATGGATTACTATATGGCACATGTGCAGCAGTTTTTGCATCGGACTTCAAATGTACCCAATATGGTGCTAATGGGAATTATGGTGTTGAATATAATGATTGCGGTTATGGCTGTAATATTTCCGGCATGGAAGATGGTAAGAGAGAATATCATAAGTGAGATTAGAAGATAGATTATTAAAAAAAGAAATTTGTCTACGGTATTTTAACTATATAGTGTTGATCCTCTAAACAAAACCGCTTATAACTTGAGTCGGAACATATTGATATTATCCACAGTTACAGAGCGAGTGTTATTCTGGAAAGATTAAAAAACGAGAAATAAAAAGTCCAGCTAAGAAATGTCAAGAGGTGATCTGAAAAAAAGTTGAAAAATGTTTAATCGGTAACGCTTCCTGAAAAAAGGGTAACTTTAACAAGCCCACATATGTGGAAAAATTATAAATTACATAAGATTTTTTTAGGCTGCGTTCATTCCCGCTTTATCAGGATGTTTCGCTGCGTAGCGTTTACAGTGCTCCTGCTGGGTGATTATTTCAAAAGGCTTATTATCCCGGAGTATGGCAAAGATGATGTTGCAGATCTTATGCATGACGGCTCCGACGGCTACATTTTTCTTTTTGCTTTTGCATTTATCAGTGTAGTAGTCATAAATGACCGGGTTTACTGGTGCTTTCGTCCCTTTATCCACTTTGAGGTTATTAAGAGACACCATATGCAGGATGCGCCGGGCAAGGCTTGATCCACGTTTGGACATATGCACTTTATCACCGTTAAATTTTCCGGACTGCTTTACAGCGGGATCCAGGCCGAAGTATGCATAAAGCTTTTTCGGGGAGGAAAAGAGGTCGAAATTGCCCATCTCCGCTATCAGCACAACGGCGCTGAGGAAGCCGACACCCCGGAGGGACTGGAGCAGGTCGATGCGCCCATAAACAGATGTCCCCTGCAACTTGTCCACGGATTCGTGGAGTGCCACCAGAAGGTCATCCAGATGCTTCTGGTATTCCTTATAGATGCTAATGTACAGCCGGATCCTGACAGCATTGCTTTTCAGGGCACGCCCGAACACGGCGGCATCCTCTGCGGCGGCGTATATGGCATCGTACTTGGAAAGAGCATACTTTTCCCCGAAACGAGCAGTTGATTTGATTGTTTCCACAATCTCATCCTTTGCGGCAAGCATGTCCGCGGCAAGGGGATAGGCTTCCAGCAGTTTTAGGGAACACTGTGTGGTAATCTTGCTGAAAACCTTGAGGTATGCAGGGAAAGATACTTTTAGTTCCGCATTCAGCTTAAGCACAACTGCAGACTGCAGGTCTTTAAAGTAGTAGTAGTCCCGGACGAGGTTGCGCAGGTCGATCACGCTATCGTCAGGGACGATGGAAGTCTTGAGGGATGCGTCCAGCCCTACTTTGGCAGCCTTTTTGGAATCAAATTTATCATTATGGAGTTTCCTTATGTTCATGTTTGTGCTATTCTTAGTGATGATAGGATTAATGACCGAGCAGTCAAAACCCTTATCACGAAGGAAGTACAGGAGTGGGATGTGGTAGATCCCGGTGGACTCAAGGAAGCATCGGCTTTCAAGGGAATACATCTCCTGTGCTTCTTTTATTTTTGTTACTGCGAGATCCCTGGAAGCAGGATCAGAGTGCAGGATTTTGAAGGGCTTCCCGGTAAGGGAGCCGTTAGGGAGCATGATAGACATCCAGGTGAAGTCAGCACCGACATCAAGCCCGACTGAGAGGTAAGGAATGCTTTCAAGCATCGTAAGTACTTTTTGGTATTTCATGTATTTATCCTTTCCGGCAGGCATCCATTTCCAAAAGGCGGATACACAACCTAGCGGCTTATACAGGTATAGCCTGGGGCTTCCCAACCAGCCAAAACATAAATCACCACCGAATGGACAGACAGACTTTCTAAGAGGTATGACCAACAAGGACTGCTGGCTCCCAAGGAGGAAACATCAATGATCCTGCCTTCAGTGATTATACCTCTATATTTTGTCTGGTGCATGAAGGAAACCTCAGACATGGTAAATATTTTTAATAACTTCTGATGGAGAGGGAATCCCTCCTTCAGTTATTCATTTAGATGATGTAACTATTAACCCGTAGTCATTATTGACTACACCATTATTATACTAGGAGGATATGGAATGGTACTAGTTTTCAGGGTTGTTACAATTATTATTTTAATTGCATATGCAATCTATATGTATCGCGATATTATTAAGCATAAAGAAAAAGACTCCTTTTTCCACATGGTACTGTGCGAAATTATGGGATTTGTCCTGAATCTTCTTGATACGCTTGGCGTTGGAAGCAACGCAACACAGATGGCGTTCTTTAAACTGACCAGGCTTAGCCCGGATGAGCACCTTCCGGCGAATGGAAATGTTATATTTGGGATTCCGGTTGGAGTAGAATTCCTCTTGTTCCTTGATATTGTAGAGGTAGATACAGCTTCTTGGAATGAACATTTCCGTTGCATTTCCGATTATGATGGGATCCTGCGCATTTCTGATGCCGCCCGCCAGCGTGGAATTTGTTAAAAGCGGGAAGTATAACAGGAGGAGGAAGCCATTATGCCACATATTTCAATTAAAATGTATCCGGGAAGAACAGAAGAAGTAAAGAAGGACTTCGCAGAAAAGACAAAAGATTTTATTTGCCAGGAGATGAATATGGAAGAAAAGTACATATCCGTTTCTGTGGAAGAGATCGAAAAAGATAGCCAACTTCTAACACGTAACATTTTTCACTTTGGCACGTAACAAAATGCAAAAGTGTTACGTGTTAAAGTGAAAAATGTTACGTGTCAGGTTAAAAAAATAACATTTCGCGCAGCCAAACCAACGTTTTGAACAAAAACCATTGAAACATCGTTAAAAAAGTATAAAATATAGACAAACATTTGAAATGGCCATTTTAAAACCGGAACAAAAATCTAAAATGGAAAAGGTGAAGAGAATGGAGAAGAAGAAGGGACCGTCAATATCGCTTACGACCCAGATTCTGATAGCGACAGTTGGTGGAATTATATTTGGCTCGATTGTAGGGCCATGGGCTGCGAATTTAAAATTTATTGGGGATATTTTTATCCGACTGATTCAGATGTCCGTAGTGCTTCTGGTAATGTCTGCGGTAGCGGCAGCGGTAGGAAGCGGAGACAGCCAGGATGTTGGAAAGATGGGATTCCATACGTTTAAATGGATCATTTTTTTTACCGTAATATCAGCCGGTCTAGGCGTTATACTGGCCATGCTGATACAGCCGGGCGTAGGCATTGAGATAGCAAGCGCTGAAGAAGTGGCAAATGCAACGATTGAGTCAACCTCTCTGCAGGAGACAATACTTGGATTCGTGCCGACGAATATCATCGGCTCTATGGCTGACAGCGCTATGGTGCCTTGCATCGTCTTTGCATTATTCTTCGGAATTGCGATGGGCGCATATACCAGGCAGAGCGGCAACCGCAATATGGTGGAATGGGTTACAGGGCTCAATACGATCATTACCAACATCATTAAGACGGTAATGCACATCGCGCCAATCGGAATCTTCTGCCTGCTTGCAAATGTTGCGGGCTCGACAGGACTGAAAGTAATTATTCCGATGATGAAATTCCTGGGTGTGCTTCTGATCGGAGATTTGATACAGTTCTTGATCTATGGACCGCTCACAGCGGCGCTGTGCAAGGTAAATCCGGCCAAGATGACGAAGAAGTTTGCCAAGATGTCTATGATGGCAGTAACTACTACCTCAGGAGCAATCTGTCTTCCTACAAAGATGGAAGACGCGGTGACGAAGTTCGGTATCAGCCGCAAGGTAGCAGATTTTACTGGACCGATTACTATGTCCATGAATAGTTGCGGCGCAGCGCAGTGCTATGTAGTTGCGATATTCTTCATGGCTCAGTCTACCGGCATTAACATGACGGTATATCATATGGGAATGGCAATCCTGCTGTCCTGCCTGATGTGCATGGGAACCATTGCAGTGCCAGGAGGCTCCGTAATCGTATATACATTCCTTGCTTCATCCCTGGGACTTCCACTGGAAAGCATCGCTGTCCTGATTGGAATCGACTGGTTCGCCGGCATGTTCCGTACGCTGATGAATGTGGATGTAGATGTTATGGTCGGCATGCTTGTGGCTAATAAACTGGGAGAACTGGACCGGGATGTATACAACGATAAGAAGGCAGTTACATACTAGGTATGATCAAACTAGGTATAATCATGACTAGATAAGATTAAGGTTAAATGAGATTAAATTTCGAGAAGTAAATAAGATCCAATATGACATTTCCCAACTATTAATCATACATTATTTTCAAGAATCCCTGGCATATTCTTAGTATGCCAGGGATTCTTGATGTGATATTTTGATGTCGTATTATCATATAAAGGCGATTCCTGATCATGAGATGCTTCCGGCGTAAGGCTCATATGGATCCTTTTCTGGCAATCCTAGTTATCCCGCAGCCGCCTGACTCTGTGCAGTTCCAGAAGGTGGATGTATGAACTGCACCAGATCGAATTCATCTGCAAGTTCACCAGAGAATTCGGCAATTTCGGCTATGTCCACCGTTTTTTTCACAGGTAGGAATAGTAGCTGTTCTTGGCAATCTGGCACAGCCATACCCGCATATCGCAGGTTCCGCGAAAAGTATTGAGAGATTTTAAGGCTTTGACAAAAGTCCCTGCCGTGATTTCCTACACAAGATCATCATTCTGGGTCAGACTTTTAAGATACAAAAAAACATCACCTCCTTTATAATAATACGTGTATATACCAGTAATCTTTCAGAATAAGCGCAAATATCTCAAGGATGCTTCAAATATATTTTAATCGCATGGGAAATGCAGGGAGGGGAATGCCACCTTATGCACATGGAAGGCGCAAGCGGGCCTCTGCCCATTCTTGTAACCTTCTCCAGGCTGTGATAAGATAAGGATACGATAGAAAAGGAGTAGGGATATGCAGACGAATCAGCTGGTATTTGAGTTAATTATGAACATTGGGCTTATGGTACTCGTGGCAAGCCTGCTGTCGAAGCTGCAGTTGGTCCAGGATATCATCCTGCAGGAGAAGAGGAACTGGAAGAGCCAGGCGCTTCTGTCGATGATGTTTGGGGCCATCATTATTCTGCCTACTTATACTGGAATCGATATCGGCTCTTACAGCCTGAATACCCGGGTGATTGGCGCTATGGCGGCGGGCCTCCTGGGCGGGCCGCTGGTAGGCCTGTATGCCTCCATGATAGGAGCGGTCTATGTCTACTTATTTTCCGCGCCCCAGGCTTTTGCCATGGCATCCGCTTTCTCCACGGTGCTGTTCGGCCTTCTGGGCGGAGGATTCTACCCATATTTCCAGAGAGGCAAGTGGAAGTATAAGGATCTGTTCTTGCTGGCCTGCTTTGCGGAAGTCTGCGACATGGTATCCCTTCTTCGCTTTACGGTTCCGGTACAGATGGCGCTTAAGACCATATTGGAGATCTCGGGGCCGATGATTCTTCTGAATGCCGGTGGAATTCTGATCTTCATCTCCAGTTTTAACAATATTTTCATCAGGCAGGACTTGGAAAGCAGCCGGCAGTTGCAGCGGGCGTCGGAATTGTCGAAGCGGTGCCTGCCCTTGCTGGTGGAGGGGCTGCACAAAGGGGAAAATATGGAGGAACTGGCTTCTGTCCTGCTGGAAGGGACAGACTGGGCAGGGGTGATGGTGACGGACGCCACGACCATCCTGGAGTGGAAGACCAAGGAGGTGGATTACCAGCCCAAAGATGACGCCATCCCGCCGGTGGGGGAGGAAGCCCTTAAGACGGGACAGGTGGCTGCCGTATATCAGGCATCCAGGGATAGTTCTGACTATGAATGGCTGAAGAATTATTCCATGATAGCGGCGCCGTTTATCATAAGGGAGCAGCCCATCGGCTGTCTGATTGTGTGGGTCAAGAAGAAGTGGGTGCTGCGCCAGAGCGAGATGGAACTGCTGCAGCATCTGGTAACCATTGCATCTTTCCAGATTGCCATGGCAGAACTGGAGCACCAGAAGACGATGCGCCAGAAGGCAGAATTCAAGGCGCTGCAGTTCCAGGTGAATCCGCATTTCCTGTTCAATGCGCTGAATACCATATCCTGCGTATGCAGAGAGAATCCGGAGAGGGCAAGAGAACTGCTGGTTACGCTGGCCAACTATTTTCGTTATAATCTGGATTATGAAGCATACATGGTTCCTATGGAAGAGGAATTGAATCATATAAGGGACTATCTGGAACTGGAAAAGGCCAGATTCGAGGACAAGCTTCTGGTGACCTATGACCTTCCGGAATGCATGGACATACAGATTCCAACCCTTATACTGCAGCCCATCGTGGAAAATGCGGTGCGCCATGGAATCGACCGCAAGGGAAAACGCATCGTACATATAAGAATAGAAGAGGCAGAAGACGCGTTTATCGTGCAGGTCTGCGACCAGGGGCAGGGTTTTAGGCCGGAGGTTCTGGAGAAATTAGAAAATGGAGGGCCCATCGGCAAGAGTATTGGATTAAGCAACGTACACAAGCGGATGAAGAGTACCTATGGCGAGGATGGAGGACTGAAGATTGAAAGTTCGCCGGAAGGCTCCTGTGTGGAACTCCAGTTTGGGAAGGAAGGAGTGAGGGAGAAGATTTATGAGGATCGCAGTAATTGATGATGAGAGACCGGCAAGAAGTGAATTAAGGCACCAGCTTCTGGAACTTCTTCCGGATGCGGTGATCGAAGAAGGAGACTGCGGGGCAAAGGCCCTGGAGATTGCCGGGGAAGAGAAATGCGACATCTGCTTCCTGGATATCAATCTGGGAGATATCAATGGTACGGTCCTGGTCAATGCGCTGCGGACTATGCAGCCAGAGATGAAGATCGTCTTTGTGACTGCCTATTCGGAGTATGCGGTACAGGCATTCGAACTGGGAGTGGAAGACTATATTATGAAGCCCTTTGACAGGAAACGCCTGGAAAAAGTGATCCGCAGATGTATGGCCCGGCCGGATGCAGCCCATACCGAAGCGCTAACGGAGCGAGCGGCCGTCAAAAGGCTGGCTATCAGCAGCAATGGGAAGACCGTCTTTGAAGATATCAAGGATATCGTCTATATCGAGACGTACAACAGAGGCTGCCTGGTTCATACGGCAGGCAATGAGTACCGGGAGAATAAGTCTATGGGCGAGTATGAAAAGAAGTTGGAAGACATGGGATTTTTCAGAATCCATAAGAGTTACCTCATCAATCTGGACAAGGTAAAGGAAGTCTTTCCATGGGGAAATAACAGTTTTAGCCTGAAAATGCAGGGGTATGAGGAGAATATCCTTCCGATCGGGAGAGACAAGACAAAGATCCTGCGCCAGAAACTGGGATATTAAGGGAGCAAATTGACAAGCGAAAGTTTACCCTTTATGATTGGAAATAAGAAAAGACAGGAGGTACAAAGAAAATGAGATACCGGATACAAGGCGAGACGCTTCCGGTGGTAATCTGCGAGCTGGAAGGCGGAGAGAAGATGATCACCGAAGGCGGAGGCATGGCATGGCATGGATGTCCCCTAACATGCTGATGGAGACTACCACCAATGGCGGCATCGGCAAGGCGTTTGGACGGATGTTTTCCAGAGAGCATATGTTCCAGAATATCTACACTGCGCAGGGAGGGCCGGGAATGATCGCGTTTGCGTCCAGTTTTCCGGGATCTGTCCGTGCGTTCCAGATTGCTCCGGGGCAGAAGATGATTCTTCAGAAGAGCGCGTTCCTGGCAGGAGAGGGAATCTTCAACACGGTAATCACAGGGCCGGGAAGAGTATGGCTTCAGACCATGCCAATCAGCAATGTGGCAGGAGCATTAAAGCCATATATTCCAACCGGCGCATAATCTGGCCGAAAGAAGGAATGAGGCTACAGATTTTCACCCATATGCTGCTTGCGGTATTGGCTGGGTGAGCAGCCCATATATCGCTTGAAGATCTGGCCATAATAGGCCGGCGTGGAGAATCCGGTCATGCTGGCTGTTTTTGTAACGCTTTCCCCGCTTTTCAGAAGCAAAAGGCTGTTCTGGATTCGTAAGAACATGACATACTCAAAGATAGTCATCTTCATATACTTTTTGAAGAACCTGCAGCATTCACTCTTGCAGATATTGACATGGCCGGCCACATCATCCAGGGTGATCTCCTGGGCATAATGCTCCTGCACGTAAGTCAGGATGTCTTTCAGGCGTTTTAGATGCTTCTGGGGATGGAGACGCCCGACGGACGGCTGGGAGGCATAATGCAGGTAAAGCTTCTGCCAGATGGAACACAGGATCAAGTGTACCTGAAACTCATAATCTTCAGGTGGCTCCTGGGTCAGTTGGTAGATATCCTGAATCTGGCGGATGATGTCCTGATGCCAGGTTACATCTTTTTCTAATTTGAGGGAATGCCATAGTTCATTGGAAGTAATGAAGTCCACGTACTTGGTTTGAAGCAGGCTGTTCTCATATCCGTAGATGAAGCGGGGATGAAAGGTGACGGACAGATAGTCGCAGTCCTGCCCGTCCTTCATGTAGCCGGAATGGAGGGTATTGCTGTTGCCGAACAGCCCCTCCCCTTCGGAGAGCAGGTATTTTCTGTCGTTGACATAATACTCTATCTGCCCGGATATGATCCAGGTAAGTTCGATCTCCGGGTGCCAGTGCCACAGGAAATACCCCTGCTCATAGGACTGGATGGATTCCGGGCTTATGTTAACGGGAAATTCATAATTTCCATGACTTTTGATTTCTTTTTGGTTTTTTTCAGTATGTATCTGCATCATAGGCATCATTTCCTCAATATCCTTATAGTTTTATCAAACATTCTTATTGTATGCAGGGATTCATCTCATTATAATCATAAATTAGATAAGACGGATATGCAAGGAAAACATAAAAACAGATAAGAACAAATGGAGGTTAGGAAGATGAAAGAGCGTTTTATTCAGAAATTTCAGGAATTGTATGGAAAGGGGAGCGGGATACGGGCCTATTTCGCGCCGGGACGCGTGAATCTGATCGGAGAGCACACGGATTATAACGGAGGCCATGTATTTCCCTGCGCCCTGACCCTTGGGACTTACGGGATTGTAAGGGATCGGGAAGATCGGAAGTTGCGGTTCTATTCTATGAATTTTGAAAGCCTTGGAATCATAGAGACCAGCCTTGATGATCTGGTTCCGGATGAGGCGGCCAATTGGACCAACTATCCCAAAGGCGTGATGTGGGCGTTTGAAAAGCGGGGATACAAACTGGCTCATGGGATGGATATCCTGATATACGGCAATATACCCAGCGGTTCGGGACTTTCATCTTCTGCATCCTTAGAAGTCCTGACAGGGCTGATGCTTAAGGATACGTTTGGCTTTGAGAATCTGACCATGGTGGAAGTGGCGCTGATTGGGCAGGATGCTGAGAATAATTTTAACGGATGCAACTGCGGAATCATGGATCAGTTCGCAAGTGCTATGGGAAAGAAGGATCATGCCATCTTCCTGGATACCAATACCTTGAACTATGAGTATGCTCCCGTGATACTTAAGGATGCCAAGATCGTGATTACCAACAGCAAGGTAAAGCACAGCCTGGTAGATTCTGCCTACAATGACAGGAGAAATGAATGCGAGACGGCGCTTAAGGAATTGCAGGCGGAACTTCCCATCCACAGTCTTGGAGAACTGACGCAGGAAGAGTTTGAATTACATAAGGAGGCCATCAAGGATCCGATAAGACAAAGGCGGGCAAAGCATGCGGTATATGAGAACCAGAGGACGATCCGGGCAGTGGAGGCGCTTCGAGAAAATGACGTGGAACTCTTCGGAAGGCTGATGAACGAATCGCACCAGTCTTTGAAGGAAGATTACCAGGTATCCTGCCGGGAGATTGATATTCTGGTGGATATGGCGCAGGCTATGCCGGGAGTTCTGGGGTCCCGCATTACCGGAGGCGGATTTGGCGGATGTACCGTGAGCATCGTTAGGAATGACGCGGTGGATGGCTTTATCAGCCAGATTGGAAAGACTTATCAAGAAAAAGTGGGCCATGAGGCGGAATTCTATGTAGTGGATATCGGCGATGGAGCGAAGATCATATAATCCCGCTGTGGATAGAAGGAGAGAGGATTATGCTATTTGAAAATATTAAGAAACTGGTAGAATATGGAGTTCAGACAGGATTGACGCCGGAATCGGAGCGTATCTATACCACCAACCTTCTGCTGGAAATGTTTGGCGAGGATAATTATGAAGACTGCCCGGTGGAAGATACGGAGATTGAATTAGAGTCCGTGCTGAAGGAACTGCTGGATGAGTCGGTAAAAAGAGGGATTATCGAGGACAGTATCGGATACCGGGATCTCTTTGACACGAAGCTTATGAACTGCCTGCTTCCAAGGCCGGCCCAGGTGCAGGAGACATTTGCGAAGAAATATGAGATATCCCCGAAGGAGGCCACGGAGTACTATTATAAGTTCAGCCAGGACAGCGACTATATCCGTCGCTACCGCGTGAAGAAGGATATGAAATGGAAAGTGGATTCCCCCTATGGAGAGATCGACATCACCATCAATCTGTCCAAGCCGGAGAAGGATCCCAAGGCCATTGCCGCAGCAAAGAATGCCAAGGCCAGTAGTTATCCCAAGTGCCTGTTGTGCATGGAGAATGAAGGATATGCGGGCCGCCTTAATCATCCGGCAAGGGAGAACCACCGGATCATTCCGGTTACGGTCAATGACAGCAAGTGGGGATTCCAGTATTCTCCTTATGTATATTACAATGAGCACTGTATCGTGTTCAACGGGCAGCATGTGCCTATGAAGATTGAGCGGGCCACATTTGTCAAACTGTTTGACTTCATCAAGCTCTTTCCCCATTATTTCCTGGGCTCCAATGCAGACCTGCCCATCGTAGGAGGCTCTATCTTAAGCCATGACCATTTCCAGGGAGGCAATTATACATTTGCCATGGCAAAAGCGCCTATCGAGAAGCAGGTAACGATTCCGGGATATGAAGACGTGGAGGCCGGAATCGTCAAATGGCCCCTGTCTGTGCTGCGGATACGGAGTACGGATGAAAAACGGCTCATCGACCTGGCGGATCATATACTGGCAGCCTGGAGAGGCTACACGGATGAGGCCGCATTCATCTACGCCTGCACAGAAGGAGAGCCCCACAATACGATTACGCCAATCGCAAGAAAGGTGGGCGATACGTTCGAAATGGATCTGGCGCTTCGGAACAACATTACCACCCAGGAGCACCCCTTAGGCGTGTATCATCCGCATGCGCAGTACCACAATATCAAGAAGGAAAATATCGGCCTTATCGAGGTGATGGGTCTTGCAGTCCTGCCTTCCAGGCTGAAGGAAGAACTGGAGATACTGGCCGGATATCTTGTGGAAGGCAAGGATATCAGAAGCAATGAGAAGATTGAAAAGCATGCAGAGTGGGTCGAGCGGTTCCTTCCGGATTATGATAGGATTACCGGGGAAAATGTCATGGATATCCTGAAGAAGGAAGTGGGCAATACATTCGTCCATGTACTGGAAGATGCCGGAGTATACAAGTGTACGCCGCAGGGACGGGAAGATTTCATGCGGTTTGTGCATACCTTATAAGCAGAATGATAGAAAAGAATGATAGAAAAGCAGGAAGGACGCGCGGGCATTTAAAATGCCGCGAGTCCTTCTTTTTTAATGAAATCCTTTTACCCTAGATCAATGACTGGAATAATTCGGTAATGACATAGTTGAAAAGTTCCCGGAGAAAATCACAATCGTATTTTGGAAAAAACTGTTCATTGAAAACGAACATATGTTCTGATATGCTTTGAAATATAGAAAGGGTGAAAAAATGGAAGAGAAAACCGTATATCATATTGATGTGAATTCTGCCTACCTAAGCTGGGAGGCAGTCTACCGCCTGAAGTTCCTGGGGGCACGCACAGACCTGCGCCGGATTCCTTCTGCCATTGGAGGGGATATCAGCCAGAGGCATGGAATTATCCTGGCAAAGTCCATCCCTGCGAAAAGATACAAGGTCCATACAGGAGAACCCGTCCCCCAGGCAAGGCAGAAATGTCCCGATCTTCTGATCGCGCCGCCCAATTATGGCCTGTATAAAAGGTGTTCCAGGGCATTTGTGAATATCTTAAAAGAATACTCCCCGGATGTGGAGCAGTATTCTATCGATGAAGTATATATGGATATGACGCAGACCATCCATCTGTATGGCGATCCCGTCCAGACGGCGTTCGATATCAAGGACCGGATAAAAAAGGAACTGGGATTTACCGTGAATGTGGGCATCTCAACCAACAAGGTTCTGGCCAAGATGGCCTCGGAGTTTAGGAAGCCGGACCGGGTACATACGCTGTACCCGCCGGAGATACCCAGGAAGATGTGGCCTTTGCCGGTGGAGGAACTTTTCTTTGTAGGAAAGGCCAGCGCGGGCAAATTAAGAAAACTTGGAATTGAGACCATAGGAGAACTGGCAGAAGCGGATCCGGAACTATTAAGGCGGCATCTGAAATCCCACGGGGAGGTCATCTGGAACTTTGCCAATGGTCGGGATTTTTCCGTGGTGCAGCCTGTGGAAGCGCCGAATAAAGGCTACGGCAACAGCACGACCATCAGTTTTGACGTAAAGGATGCCGCCACGGCTAAGATCGTGCTGCTTGGACTGGCGGAAACGCTGGGGATGCGCATCAGGAAGGACAAGGCAGAGATACAAGTCGTAAGCCTTGACATCTGCGACTGGGAATTTAACCGGATCTCTCACCAGAGGGTGCTTGAGAATCCCACGGATATTACGAAGGAAATCTACCAGGCGGCCGCCAGGCTTCTGGATGAGGCCTGGAACAAGATGCCCATCCGTAAGTTGGGCATCCATACCGGCAAGGCGGGGGAGGCCGGGTGGAGCCGGCAGATGAGCCTGTTTGATTCCGGAGACTATCTGAAGGAAAAGAGATGGGATAGAACCATCGACCATATCCGCTACAGGCATGGGATGGATGCGATAAAGCGGGCGGTGTTCTTGGGGCAGCCCAGGATTGACCATCTCTCAGGGGGAATTTCCAGGGAAAAGAGAAGCGTAGACTATGCAAAGATCAAGATTGATTAGAAATGAAAGGGGCGAAGAGCATGGCATTCGGAGTCGGAGTAAATACCGGGGAGGCAGATGGAGGGAAGATTAAGGGAAGGCAGGAGGCAGTTGCCTGCGGCTGCTGGTTTACCAGTCAGGGGAATACGCTTCCAAAGTATATCAAATACCAGGACGAGGAAGGGATGATCCGGGGAATATCAGACATAGAAGTGCTGTATTCCCAGAAGCAGAATTACTGCGGAATTCCCATGGTGGAGTACGTCTGCCACGGAGTGACGCAAGGGATGCGATGCAGCTTCCGGCTGTTCTTTCATCTGGAAGAGTGCGCATTCAAGATTGTATGGGAGTGACATTGCGTGCAGTCAGAGTCCTGGCCTCTTAGGTCAATGATAAAAAGCCGAGTTCACAGAATAAACACACATTTACCACATACTTTTCAAAAACTGTCCTTATACTGTTAAGAACTATTATGATTGACAGGAGGAAGCGCATTGATTGAAGTAAAGAATCTAACCAAACGTTATGGAAAGCACCTGGCCGTGGACAACTTAAGCTTCACCGTGGAAAAAGGCCAGGTCTATGGATTCCTGGGGCCAAACGGCGCGGGCAAGTCCACGACGATGAACATTATGACCGGATATCTGGGAGCCACATCAGGCGAGATCCTGATAAATGGACATGATATTCTAAGAGAACCCCAGGAGGCAAAAAAGTGCATCGGCTATCTGCCGGAACAGCCGCCTCTCTATATGGAAATGACCGTATGGGAGTATCTGAACTTTGCGGCTGAATTAAAGAAAATCCCCAAAGATGAAGTGAAAAAACAGATAGAGAAGGTTGTGAAGCTAACAAGGCTTGAGGAGGTGCAGGACCGCCTGCTCCATAATCTGTCCAAAGGATACAAGCAGAGGGTAGGCCTTGCCCAGGCGATCCTGGGATTTCCGGAGATTATCATTCTGGATGAGCCTACCGTAGGGCTGGATCCTAAGCAGATCATAGAAATCCGGGAACTGATCCGTACGCTGGCCAAGAATCATACGGTAATCCTGAGTTCCCATATTCTGGCGGAAGTTCGGGAAGTCTGTGACTATGTCATGATTATTGCCAAAGGAAAGCTTGTTGCCAGCGACACGCCGGAGAATCTGGAGAATCTTATGAGCGGCACAGGCCATGTGGAACTGGAGGCTAAGACATCCATGGAGAAGGCAAAGGCTATTCTAAAGGGCATTCCCCTAATCAGCAAGGCCGAGTACCGGGAAGAGACGAAGGAGAGCGTTACCGTACGGATAGAGTCAGAAGGGCAGTCAGACATCCGGGAGCAGTTATTCTTTGCGTTCGCGAAGGAAGGGATTCCGCTTCTGACTTTGAGACTGAACAAGTCCACGCTGGAAGACATCTTCCTTGAACTGACGCAAGGGGATCGGGCGCAAGAAGATGAGACGAAAGAAGACGAGGGGCAAGGCAGCAATACTGCGGAAAGCCAGGACTTCCGGGAAAATATAGAGGACAGAAAGGAGGAAGAGACGGATGAGAGCGATATATAAAAGAGAACTAGGTTCTTATTTTCATTCAATGATCGGCTATGTATTTATTGCGTTTCTGGTGGCATTTACAGGAATTTACTTTATGGCTTATAACCTGAACTATGGGTATCCTTATTTTTCTTATGTCTTATCAGGAATCCTTTTTGTGTTCATGATAGCGATTCCCATTCTTACGATGAGAAGTTTCGCGGAAGACAAAAAGAGCAAGACAGACCAACTGCTTTTAACGTCGCCGGTCAGCCTGTTTAAGATCGTGATGGGCAAATACCTGGCGATGGCCTCCATCCTGGCAATCCCGTGCGTAATATATCTGATATTCCCATGGATTATTAAGGCCCAGGGCACTGCGTATATTCTGGTCGACTATCTGTCCATTCTGATGTTCTTTCTGCTGGGATGCGTCTACATCTCTATCGGCATGTTTATCTCGTCTTTGACGGAGAGCCAGATTATCGCGGCTATCGGAACCTTCGGAATCTTGGTTCTTCTGTACTTATGGAATGGAATCCTGGATTTTCTTCCCTCCTCGGCGCTGGCAAATGTAATCGGAGCCATCCTGATCCTGACCCTTGTGGTGGCAGGAATCTGGCAGATGACGAAGAACTGGATGATCAGCGGCGCACTGGAGGCTATGGTCATCGCAGGGAGCGTGATTTCCTATATCGTCAAATCAAGCCTGTGGGAGAATGCCCTGTCACAGATTCTGGGAAGACTGGATCTGACAAAAGCCTTTACCAGTATTGCGTCCGACCGTCTGCTGGATATCAGCGGCATTATCCTGTACCTGTCGCTGATTGGCATATTCATCTTTTTGACTATGCAGATGATACAGAAAAGACGTTGGAGTTAGGAGGAACTTATGTTAGAAAAGATAAAAAAGACATTTCAGAATCGGACTTCAAGGAACGGCAGTTACAGCGTAGGGCTGATCGCGCTGGTCGTGGGCATTGTGGTGGCTGTCAATCTGATCGCCGCTCAGCTGCCGGAGAATATCCGCAAGATAGACATCAGCGACAACAAGATTTATGAGATATCCAAGACGAGCAAAAAGATATTGGAAGAATTGGATCATAAAGTCACTTTCAAAGTATTTGCAGAAAAAGATTCCGCGGATGAAAGAATTCGGACATTTCTTAAGAAGTATGCCGCTCTTTCAGATCAGATCAAGGTGGAATGGATCGATCCGGTACTCCACCCTTCTGCACTCAAGGACAATAATGTAGAAGCCAATACGATACTGATCTCCTGCAAAGATACCGGAAAGACCACGACGGTGGCCTTTGATAAGATCATAGTGGCGGATGAATACTCATACTATACGACTGGAAACGCGACAGAATCTGAGTTTGACGGGGAAGGGCAGCTTACCAGCGCCATTCATTATGTGACCAGCGATACCCAGAAAAAGGTGTATTATACCACAGGACACGGGGAGGGCACATTTTCCTCCTCTGTATCAGAACTTCTGGATAAGAATAATATGTCGGAGGAAGAAGTGAATCTTCTGATGGCCGGAAAGGTGCCGGACGACTGTGACCTTCTGTTCCTCTATGGGCCGGTCAAAGATATTACAGAAGAAGAAAGCACCATGCTTGCAGACTACATGTCCAAAGGTGGAAAGGTATTTCTGATTCTGGGAGATGCAAAAGAGGATACGCCGAATCTGAAGAAATTCCTTGCGGAGTATGGCATGGAGCAGACGGATGGATACATTGCGGATATGCAGAGGTGCTACCAGGGGAACTATTACTATATCTTCCCGGAAATCAGCGCATCCGGAGACATGGCGGAAGGACTGGATACGGACATGGTGCTGCTTTCCAATGCCCACGGGATGAATCTGACGACCCCGGCAAGAGACACCATTTCCGTAACGCCGTTTATGAGTACTTCCGCCAACGCATATGCGGTGACCCAGGAGGAGCAGAAGGAAGGAACCTATACGCTGGGGGCGGTTGCCACGGAAAGTCTTTCGTCTGATGAGGGCAGCGATACGGATAAAGAGGAAAGCGCCGAAGATAAAAGCGCTTCCGGCAGCGGCGGGGAAGAAAAGAAGGCAAGGCTGACCGTCATATCTGCGGAAAGTTTGATTGATGCGCAGATTACGGACGCATTTACAACGCTGGAAAATCTGAATCTCTTTATGAACGCGGTGTCAGCCAACTTTGACGACGTGCAGAATGTGGCAATTGAGCCAAAGAGCCTGAAGGTGACTTATAATACCATGCAGCATGCCGGCCTCATCAGCCTTCTATTGATATTCGGCGTCCCGTTTATCATACTGGTCTATGGACTGGTAAAATGGTGGAAGAGAAGAAAAGCATAGGGAGAAGGTGGGGCGTTATGAGGCAGAAAAAGACGATGGTAATATTAATCCTAATCCTGGCAGTCCTGGCCGCTATATATGGCGGCCTTAAGGCCTGGGGCAAGAAGACCGCCGAAAAAGAAGCAGGAGCGGCAGCAGAAAAGATCACGGTTACAGATCTTAAGAATCTGTCCTCATTTTCTTATTCGAATGGCCAGGAGACTATGAGTTTTATCAAGGAAGAGGGAATCTGGAAACTGGAAGATGATAAAGAAATCAGGCTGAACCAGAGCACCGTAGAAAGTATCGGGGAGTCGGCCGCAAGCCTTGCGGCAGTCCGGGAGTTAAAAGAGCCGGATGATCTGGAGGACTATGGCCTTAAGAAGCCTTCTTATACGATTGGCCTGACGACAGAAGACGGCGATAAGGAAACCCTGTATGTGGGGGACGCGGCGGGAGAGGATTACTATGCTATGGCAGAGAGGACGCAGAAAGTATATACCATTTCCAGCAGCCTGGTATCCTCCCTCCAGTTTGATCTGTCAGGCCTGGCCCAGCTGGACGTGGTGCCGGCTATCAGCAGCGGCAGTCTGAAGAAAGTAAAGATTACGGAAAATGGGGAAACGACGACCTACAAAGAAGAAGATGAACTGGCAGAACTGGCTGGAGGATTCGGGGCATTGACCCTGACCGAATGCGCGGATTATCATGTGACGGACGAGGAATTAAGCGCCTATGGGCTGGACGAGGCAAGACGCGTCACGGCGGAGGCGACCTATAAAGATGCCCAGTCAGGGGAAAAGGAAACATTTACCGTCTACATCGGCAAAATGAGTGAAGATGGCACCAGCAGATATGTAATGGTGAAAGATTCCAAGATGGCCTACAAAGTAAGCCAGGATGTGGTAGCCAACATGCTTACTGTGAGCCGGGAGGACGCAAAAGAATAAAAAATACTGGATAATAAAATTCCTTCCTGTATAATAAAGGATAGAGAATATACGGGAGGGAGAACATTGAGGAAAGATACAACCAGCACCATCAAGCGCGCAGAGCGCTTTCAGATCATATTAATCGGAGAAGGAATACTGGTAGGCGGCATCGGAGGGCTGGTGGTGCTTCTGTACCGGATGTGCCTGGAATACGCCGGCAAATGGCTGAATATGATTCTGGAATATGCCAGGCAAAGTCCGGTAAGAATCGCCGCATGGTTCCTGGTACTTATCGCGATGGCCTGGCTTGTCGGGAAACTGATGAACTATGAGCCGATGATATCCGGGAGTGGCATCCCTCAATTGGAGGGCGAGATGGTAGGCAAGCTGGAGCAGAAATGGTGGAAGGTCCTTCCCGCCAAGTTTGTAGGAGGTTTCTTATGCCTGCTGGGAGGACTTGCGCTGGGAAGGGAAGGCCCGTCCATCCAACTGGGCGCTATGGTAGGAAAAGGAATCTCCCGGGGAATGGACAGAGGGAAGACAGAAGAAAGATTCTTGCTGACCTGCGGGGCTAGTGCCGGCCTTTCGGCTGCGTTCCATGCACCGCTTGCCGGGGTCATGTTTTCGCTGGAAGAGGTGCACAAAAACTTTTCCGTGTCAGTGCTGCTATCGGTCATGACAGCCTCGCTGACGGCAGATTTCCTGTCTTCTACCGTTTTGGGCGTAGATTCTGTATTTCAGTTTGACATTATAAAGGCTCTGCCCCAGGAGTATTACTGGATGATTGTGGCGCTTGGAATCGTTCTTGGCGCTACGGGAGCATTCTATAACTGGTTTACGCTGAAAGTCCAGTTCCTCTATAATAATGCCAAATTTTTAAATACTACGACAAAACTCATCATTCCGTTTGTATGCGCCGGAATTCTCGGATTTACGGCGCCGGAACTTCTGGGAAGCGGACATGCCTTGATTGAATATCTTACCAATACAGATGTTATGCTGGGGACGGTCCTGTTTATCCTGATAGGAAGATTCATCTTCTCGGCCGTCAGTTTCGGCTCGGGCGCCCCGGGAGGCATCTTCTTTCCGCTGCTGGTGCTGGGAGGATTCATCGGAGGAACCTTTGCCACCGTAGGGGTGCAGTTCTTCGGGCTGGATGCAATGTATATTAATAACTTCGTACTGCTTGCCATGGCCGGATACTTTGCGGCGATCGTGCGCGCGCCCCTTACCGGGATCATCCTGATCTTTGAGATGACCGGCTCCCTGAGCCAGATGCTGTCACTGTCCATCGTATCCATCGTGGCCTACATTGTGGCTACGCTTTTGAAGTCCAAGCCAATCTATGAAAGCCTGCTGGAACGCCTGCTTGAGCGGCAAGGCCAGAAAGTATCCAAAGACCATGGACAGAAGGTACTGACAAACTTCGTGGTGCGTCAGGGTTCCAGGCTGGAAGACGCGATGATCAGCGAGATTGAATGGCCCAACAACTGCCTGCTTGTGGCAATCCAGAGGGGAGCAGATGAAATCATTCCCAAAGGCAGGACCAAACTGCAGGTAGGAGACGTGATCGTAACCATGACGGACGAACGAGACATCAGCGTAGTGCATGACAGGATGGAACGGCTGTGCAGCGACATGTTCTAGGAGGATTGTTTATGGAAAAATACAATTCGATAATACATTCTCCTTGCAATCGAGAAATCAGTGTGCTAACATATAAAACAAATTTTAATTAACAAAAGCAATGAAAGAGACTCTGTTCTTTGGAACTTGACAGGAATGAGGTGTCACCGACTGAGAGCGCCGCTTGAGGAATAAGAACAATAGGGAACACTCTGGAGCAGACCGTCTGAACCTAAGTAGGCCGGTACGTAGGCACACGTTACGTGCAAGAGAGGAGCCCTGTCACATAAAAAGTCACAAGGCTCAAAGCGGGTGGTACCGCGGATAGCAAAGAAGATATCCGTCCCGGGAGAGATACAAACACACAATATCCCTCCCTGGGGCGGTTTTTTTTCACGTTGGCAATGAGGACTGCGTTCCAAAACCAACATTGCAATTCGTCCCGGAAAAGAAAAGGAGGACAAAATGGAATATTTAACAGGAGTAAGACACAAGGACACTTTAGAAATCAGTGAATTACGGAAGCAGGCGCAGCCAGGCCAGACAGTCAAAGTAAACGGCGCAGTGCATGCCATCCGGAATATGGGGACAGTGGCATTCGTCATCCTGAGAAAACGGGAGGGGCTTCTTCAGGGAGTATACGAAGAAGGAACCGCAAAGTTTGACTTGAAAGATATCAAGGAGGCTGCCACAATAGAGGTAGAGGGCGTGCTTGAAGAAAATGAAAAGGCTCCGGGCGGCATAGAGATACGGATGGAGAATCTGAAGATCTTAAGCCAGCCCCAGGATGAGATGATGCCGCTGGCCATTTCCAAGTGGAAACTGAACACGTCTCTGGAAGCAAAGTTAAATTACCGTTCCATTTCTCTTAGAAACATAAGAGAGCGTGCCAAATTCAGAATCCAGGAAGGATTGACGCGTGCTTTCCGGGACTTCCTTTACAGCCAGGGATTTACAGAGATTCATACGCCAAAGATTGGAGCGAAAGGCGCGGAAGGCGGCGCGAACATCTTCAAACTGGAATATTTCCACAGGCCTGCGGTTCTTGCCCAGAGCCCCCAGTTCTATAAGCAGATGATGGTAGGCGTATTCGACAGAGTATTTGAGACGGCGCCGGTATTCCGGGCAGAGAAGCACAACACCAAGCGCCACCTAAATGAATACACCAGCCTGGACTTTGAGATGGGCTATATCGACGGATTCGAGGATATTATGGCTATGGAGACCGGGTATCTGCAATATGCTATGGAACTGCTGAAAAAAGATTATGCGCAAGAACTCAAGATCCTTGGTATTACGCTTCCAGAGGTGGAGAAGATTCCAGCGGTAGAATTCAGCGATATCAAAGAAAAGGTGTCTGAGAAGTACGGTCATAAGATGAGAAATCCTTTTGACCTGGAACCGGAAGAAGAGCAGTTAATCAGCCAGTATGCCAAGGAGGAATGGGGCAGCGACTTTGTGTTCGTGACACATTACCCGTCCAAGAAGCGCCCCTTCTATGCGATGGATGATCCAAAGGACCCCAGATATACGCTGAGTTTTGATCTGCTGTTCAGAGGAATGGAGATTACGACAGGAGGTCAGCGTATTCACGATTATGAAATGCTGGTTGAGAAGATCAAGGCAAGGGGCATGTCCCAGGAAGGGATGGAGCAGTACCTGGATACCTTCAAGCATGGCATGCCGCCGCATGGGGGAATCGGCATTGGCCTGGAGCGTCTGACCATGAAACTGATTGGGGAGGACAATGTAAGAGAGACTACGCTCTT
>ENA-OPTX01000312-OPTX01000312.1-human-gut-metagenome-genome-assembly--contig:-NODE-312-length-33432-cov-34.279624_pt1 | contig 33432 bp, 25 predicted proteins | sample MGYA00241465_ERZ501922 | MGnify/ENA primary metagenome ERZ501922 (study PRJEB25962, sample SAMEA2042399) | human gut metagenome | biome: human gut; feature: human-associated habitat; material: faeces...
TGTATCCATATGGAGCGAAACCGCCGTTCCATTTGCCCTCACGAGCCTTTTGCTCCCGTCCTGCCATTGTCTGTGTGCGGATATTTTCTCGCTCAATCTCTGCCACTGCAGACAGCACAGAGATCATCAGCTTTCCGGCATCCTTGGAGCTGTCAATCCCGTCCTCCACGCAGATCAGATTGACACCAAAATCCTGCATGAGCTGCAAGGAGTTCAATACATCCGCTGCATTTCTGCCAAATTGGGAGAGCTTAAAAACAAGCACATAGGAAACGCCGTCTTTGCCGTCCTGGATGTCATTCAGCATCCGTTGAAATTCCTGCCGCCCTTGGATGTTCTTGCCGGAAAATCCCTCGTCAGAATACTCCCCGGCAATGACCATATCCTCGTATGCCGCATACTTCCGCAGCTTGTCACGTTGGGCATCCAAACTGTATCCGTCTACCTGCATGGAGGTGGACACTCTCGTATATAGATAACATTTAAGTTGCTTCTTTTTCAGAATCGCCACCTCCATCATTCATTTCTTTTACTATCAATCCCTCGTTGCGGATATAATACTCCAAAAGTCTAAGCACATAATCCGGTGCATGGCGGTTGTCCAGTTCCCACTCGGTCATTGTCCGGTATGGGATATTGACAAGCTTGCAAAAGTCCTTCCGGTTTAGCCCTGTGCTTTCCCGCAACTTTATAATTCTGTTTTTACAATCCATCTGCCTATCTCCCTAAAAACAAAAATACACGTTGCGTAATCATTATAGCACAGCTACATCGAATACGCAACGTGTAAATCGTAAATTTTTACGCAGCCTTATCCGCTAATGGCTGCGCTTGCTTATCATCCTTGGAGCAATCCGCCGTTTGCGGAGCATCCTGCTCTAATTTATCTAAAACCTGATGCCCGTATTTCTGGAGCAACTGAGTCATAACATCCACACAGCGGTCAAATGCCGCATTATATTTTGCTTCCTCATAGTATTTCATCAATAGGCAATCCCTCCATCAAATTTCCATATCCTGTCCACGCTTGCGGGCAGGTGTTTTAAGTTCCCTTGTTTCCTTTCCTCTGGCGAGGACGGCAGAAATAAAAGCCCTGACCCTTTCCGATGCAATCTCCAACGCATCCAGATAGGGTTGGGCTTTCTGTTTGAGTTCCATATATTTTTCGTTCAGCGCATCGTACCGTTGCTTCCAGATGGAAGCCGTCTTTTCAGCGGAAGCCAATTTTTCCTTCAAGCGCTTGTTGTCGGCGTTGGCAATAATGCCGTTGACTGCATAGCGTTTCAGGGTCTCGCACTGATCCTGTGTCAGAGAGACATTTCCGGTGAGGGCATTTTTCTTACCCATTGCTTCAATGTCCTGCACCGTCAGCGCAATAGTCTTTGCTGCCTTGGTTTCCTTTTGCAGAGCTTCCAGTTTCTTTTTCTGCTTTGCTGTGGCAACCTTGGTATCCTCCAAAGTCTGCTCGGCCTGTGCCACCTGTCCGGTCACAGTTTCCAGACGCTGCTGTTCAGCCTGTACCTTGAACTGTGTCACCGTCAGATGTTCCTCGGTGCTGCCACGCTCTCCACGCTCCACATCGGTGTAACCGACATTTCGCATAAAATTGAAAAAGTCATCCTGCAACACACTGTAGGACGACTTCAATATCTTTTTCCCTTTTGCGTTCAACATCGGATTGCCGTCCTCGTCAAGAACGGGCTTGGAATCCCATTTCTTGCTGCGGCTGACCTGCGTGATCGTTTCCTTTACCGTTCCCCGGAGGGATTCATCCTTGCACCGCTTTGACCACAGGATTTGTTTTTCCACCACCGGGATATAGACCACATGAAGGTGGTAGTGGTACACGTCCTCGCCCAGAGCTTCGGACATTGCCCGGTTGCGCTCATCGGCGTGCATCACGGCGGAGAGGATATATTGCTCACCGCCCACGATCTCCATGGCGGCTTTATAGGCATCGGCATAGAACTGTTTTGCAAATTCATAGCCACCGTGGTTGTAGAAGTAAGCGGAGTTCACATCGAAGATCAACTCGCCGTATTTGACGGCATCCGGTTTCAGACCTCTGGTGGAGATCACGCCGTCCTGTTCCATCTGCTCAAACATTTTTACATAATCGTCCGCGGGTGCTTTGAAATGAATGTTCAGAGAAGTGCGTTCCGGTACGATGTCCTGATTGCTGTAGCTGTCCTTTTCACGCTCATTGTGTTCCTGTACCTTTGCCACATCAGCCGGTGTTTCCAAGTCCTGATTCCGGGCTACGGTGCGGTGGATCCCATCATTTCTTGCCATTGGATTTTTCCTTTCTTTGAAATTTGCAGACAGCGGAGAGCTGGAGAACGGCACTTTTTCAAAGTGTAATAACCCACTATTACACTTTCATCCATACTGGCTGCAAAGTGCCGTGGGCTCTCCCGAGAGGGGATGCGGTCACTGCGGCGACCTCTGCTGACCAAAGCGAAAATGTCTGCGCCTTTTCCCATGGTCAGCCCGTCTGCATGGAGCCGTTCTGTGTCAACTTCCTCTTGCAGCCGGTGTCCACAGACACTTTTTCAAAAACCTGTGGACATAGAAACAACCCGAACGAGAGGATGCGTGCTGTTTCTATAACGAGCGTTTTACGCTCTTTTGCTGCGTACATACGTACCAGTAATGGGATTTACTCGACCTGCCGCCATTCCTCCGGTACGTACGTACACGGCGAATCTCCGTAAAACCCATTTATATGAGGTCGTACAATGGCTTCCACTCCCATGAATCCCCAAACCCGCCGTCCGGCAGAGTTGGTGATGTTGTTGCAATGCTCCAGATTGAATCTCCCGGCATTGGCAATCATGGCGTCGCTGAAGCTGCGGGCTTTCAGCGGAGCAAGGGAATTTTCCTCGCACCACATCCGGTAGATTTCATAGAAATCCTTGGAGCTAATGGACGCATCCGCTTTACGCCGGATGTATCCCTCCGATTCCATGAAATCAAAGATATTGTTGTTGTCACGCTTGACCGCTTCCCTGTTTTCCCGGATACGGTCACTCTCCGTAAACTGAAAGTTGTTGGCAACAAGCCGCTGTAAACCCTCCAATGCCCACAGGAAGATGCCCTCGGCTTCGGTTTTCATCTTCTCTGCAAGGTCAGGATCGTCAGCTCTGTCAGTAGGCTTTTCTTTGGTAGTCAGCACAAGCTGTCTGCGGTAAAATCCGTCACTGCGGTCATACAAGGCTTGCAGATCACCGTTGCTGAACGCAAGCAACCGGGCAAACATCCAGCCCTGATAACTCTGCTTGCCTTTGCGTTCCAAATCCATCTTGCCTTGTGCGGTCACGATGGATTTTACATAGTTGGTCTGGCGCAGGGCTTCCATCCGCATATCATCATCCACGCACAGCAGAATGTGTTCCAGATCGGCACGGGCGAAGCGGTTTTCGGAAATCTTGCCGATGCTGCCGTCTTTCATATTCGTGCCAAAGATAGCAGAAAGCACAGCTCCGATTTGGGATTTGCCCTCGCCGCCGTTGCCTTTAATCACCATCATGCGCTGCCCCTTGTTGGAGGGAATCAGGCAATAGCCGATAAACTCCTGCAAAGTTGGAATGTCCTCGACGTAAAGCAACCCATCCAGAAAGTTCAGCCAGATCACCGGCGTAGTAGCATCGGGATTGTAAGCAACCGGCAAACGGCTCCGCACGATAGCCGGTCTGCCCTCGGTAAATGTGCCGTTCAATAGCAGCGTACCGTTGGACAAATGAATCCGATCCTGCTCCGGTGGAAAGTCCGGCACTTGCGCTTCCAGTTTCAGCACTTCCAGAATGTTGGTGATCTTCCGGGGGATATTGTTTACGGCACAGAATTTCAGCTTGTCGTAAATCTCCCCACGCAGAGGAAGATCGTCCGTCACTCGACCATCGGGCGTGAAAAAAGCTCCGTTTGCGAAGATGATCCTGCGCTCTTGCAGAAATTCTTCACAAAACAGAGCTTCGTTGATGTTCTGCCCGTCAAACCACATGGGCAAGTTCATATCAGGCGTTTTCCGGTTCTTCGCCATGGTGCGCCACCTCCTTTTTCTTTCGTGCGGTATACTCTTGCAGAAAAGCAATTTTGCCGTCCTGCATCAGCTTGTCCACCAATGCCACCCGTTCTTCCAGATCACCCACCGTCAGCACATCTGCCATATATTCGATATGGCAGTGCATCTGGCAGGCTTCCACAAAACGGTCATCCAGAGCATCTTCCGGTGTCTTGGGAGCATAGCGCACTTTCCAATCTTCCAACAGATGCAAATAATCCGTCAGCACCCGGAAGCACAGCATTTCATCCTCCCGGAACTGACGGATATAGGGACGCTTCGGCTTGACCATAGCTGCGGCAGTGGGCGGTTTCGGGTCAAGCCCGAAGTCCAAAGCCAGCTTTTGCGCTGCTTCATAACTGCTCAGATTGAACAGCCTTGCCACAAGGTCGATCACATCCCCTTTGGCTCCGCAGCCGAAGCAGAAAAAATAGTCCTCATTCAGCTTCAAGCTCGGATGCCTGTCGTTGTGGAACGGGCAGCAAGCCATGCCGTTGTGGCTCACTTTCAGCCCGTAGTGTTCGGCGGCTTGCTTGACGCTGATTGCCGCCTTGATGGTTTCATAGATTGTCATAGAAAACCCTCCGTTCATAATATTCTGGAAAGCACGAAGCACCCGCCGTGATTGGCAGGTGCTTCGCTCCTTCTATTATGGTTATGACGGATTTTTCAAAAAACAGGCTAATGACAGGACAATCCTGTTTCAAAAAACAGGACAACTTATCTGAGGACGTAGATTTCTTCACATTTACATGATATAATTAGAAAAATGAAAAAACAGGACAGGAGGGCAAGCATGAATCAAGAATTGATGACATTGGATTTCTGGCAGGATACGGTCATATATGAGAGCAAAACATTTCCTGTCGGTACGCTTGCCTGTGATGCACTGAATGTTCCTGTGAATACCATTGCAAAAATAAACGAGCAATGCGAGAAAATCAATCTGCTGCTTGGAATATTAAACGCCGGACAGGATGCTTCTGCACTCTGTCCTATTGCAAAGGAAGCTGCTCTGACGATGCTCGATATTCTCAGTCAAACACCGCCGTTCTCCTATATGAATATCTCAAAGCACAGAGAACGGATTGAAAAAGCCTTTACTGTGGACAATGCGCTGAAATATGTGGAGTTTGCCATAAAAGCCGCAACCAATTCTTTGCAATTTGAAGAAATCCGGAACTTTACCGATGCGATGATGCTCCAACGCTATACCGCAGTTTTCGGGCATCTGGCATACTCCCTTGGGGAATACCAAACGGCCATGCTTGATTTTGCAGAAAAAACAGACGGCAACGAAGCAGACCGCACCGCAGAGGGTTTTGCAAAAATGTTCGGCAGCTATTTCCCGCCGGAGTTTTCCATCACGGAAGGCAATGCCTGGATGTCTACCCTGAACAATTCCGTTCAGTATGTATCCGTCATCCGTCCCGGCGAAAAAGTTGCGAAGCTGGTCAAGCGGATGCACTATGTATCCTTTGTAGGGATGTTCCGGTCTGATCTCTTTGAGGGCTTGTGTGTGGGTCATGCACCGAAAAAATGCAAAATCTGCGGCAAGTGGTTCCTCACCACAAACGCAAGGCACACTAAATACTGCGGCGGCTATGCTCCGGGAGACAAGCTGCACCGCACCTGCCGGCAGATCGGTAACCTGAAAGGCAGAGAACAGCGGGAGCTTGCGGACGATCATCCGCTGAAACAGATTTATGAGAAGCGGCTGAATACCATAAACCGCTATGTAAAGCGTGGTACTCTGGACGCTGACCTTGCGGAGGTTATGAAAAAACTGGCAAAAGATAAGATGCTCCGGGCATTGAGCAATGTCGCTTACGCCAAGGGTGATTATGAAAAAGAAATGGGACAGGCTGCGTTGAAGAAAGAAGCAATAAAAAGAATTTGAATTTAGCTAAGAGGTGAGCAACGTTATGTTAGAAGTAGTATTTAGCGACAGTGCCGCAGGGACTATGGCGGTTGCGATTGGACATAAGGGTTTTTTAGGCGGAGCAACCAGTGTAATTATCTCTGATGGGACAGTTTCAAAAGAAGAAATAGAAAAGTTCCAGCATCAAGCAGAAGAACGGGAGCGTTCTGGTTGGGAGAATGCTATACCGTTGGAAGGAAATCGTAAGGACATAGTTAATCTTCCGCTGGCATTGTCTGTGGGCAACATCTCCGAAGCAGGAATTTGTTTGGAGCGTGAGTCGGCATTATCTTTGCTACTAAGCATACTGCCCGATATGGCATCTGAAATCGTAACTGAACTTCTCAATACATCCCGAAAGAACTATGCTACACTACTGGAAAAAGCACAAAACGGAGAGCCGATTCGTGTTTGGGTCGGACGAGACCCAGATGATGTGTGCGGATTGTATTGGCTTCTGGAACAACTACGACCAATCGGCTTTGAAAAATTGGATATTACCATTGTGGAGCTTCCAATGTGGGAAACAAGACCAGATGGATGCATTGTCCAGTATAACGGTTGGGGAGAAGTTGAACCTTATCACTTGGGACGGATGGCATCTCTTGGGAAGAAGTTGCCAACAAATTACCTTCGTAGTTTGGCTAACCGCTGGAGAGAACTCCAACAGGAAAATTCTCCTCTTCGTGCTGTTATAAACGGCAAACTGGTCAGCGTATCAGAAACTCTGTATGATACATTTATTCTTCGAGAATTGGATGCACTGGACGACGAGTTTAGGGAAAGCGTGCTCGTTGGACAGGTTCTTGGAAAGAATCAATTAGGGATCAGTGATGGGTGGATTGCTTTGCGTGTGGAACAATTTATCAAAGAGGGACTTCTGATCCCAATCACAACTCCTGCACCAAATGCACCTATTTATCACCGTATGTTAAAGAAAATAAAGTAATAAATAACCCATTAGTTGATCACGGGATATTTATGAGTATTACTAAACTGGAAGGAGGTGCGCTATGCTGAATGATTTTTCATGGAATATGACCGGATACATACCAAAGTATCAAGTAAATCCGCACGGTGACGGCATCATTTCCTATGTTGCAGAGCGCATTTTCCAACTGGAACCGGAGCCGCCAGCGGTGGACAGTCTGAATGAATATATCCTGTCTGCTTTGCGGGAAAAGAATTTGCTATATTTTTCGTTCTTTCTGCACCACTACGAAACGCAGCTCAACAAGCGCATCAAAGGCTTTCTCAGTGTGGACGGCGGCAATCTGTATGACACAGACCGATTTATCGATATAAAGCTCTCCTGCCGGGAGCAAATGCTCCAAAAGCTGATGGACTATGATCCTGCCAAGGGTGCGGAGTATGCTACATACATCCATCCGTTCATCTGGGATTCTATGCTCCGTTTCCGCATGGGCGAAGAAAAATGGTCGGTATCCTCGCTGACCAATTACAAAATGATACGTTCAATGGCATGGCTGTACTATAACACCAAAGATGCAGTCGGTGAATTTGCAAAGAAGTACAACTGCGATCTTGCCCTTGCGGAAGAATATCTGAAAGTAGTCCGTGGAATCCGCAACCAGCAGCCGTTCTATATAACGGACGAGGACGGCGAGGAAACAGGCGAGGATATAGCCCTTGACGATAGCTGGAACTATACCGACATCCTCTGGAACGGCATACAAGCAGAAAAGGTGCAGCAGGCATTTGAGAAACTGAATTACCGGGAACAGACCTTGCTTGAAAAGCGGCTGGCGGTCTGCATGACCTGTGGACGTGTTGGTTCATGGAAGAACCGCCCCACCTTTGAAGAACTGGCGGTTATGTTTGAGGGCAGTACAGCCAGCGGTGCAGAACGAGCCTACCGAAAAGCAGTGGACAAGTTGACGGAATTGTTGGTTGCCGAGGGCGCAATCCATGCAGTCCGGCTAAAACAGAAATCCAAGACCAAGCGAAAAAAGAAAATCGCCGCCGCAATCTACGAATACCAAGCAGACTGCGACGGCGAATGGGGTAAGATTTCATTTGATTTTGAAAGCAGCACAGCAGAGATCATCCATCTTGCCGATTGGGATACGATAAAAACCAACCGCTTTGCGAACAAGGCCGTAGCCTATCTTCTGAACTGTGAAAATGAGAAACTACCAAAGGAAACAATGGTGGCATTTGAACCATAAAAAGAAAAACCGCTACAACATCCATCCCACTTTGGAATGAGAATTGCAGCGGTTTATTTGCTGGGAACTAATTATTCGATATTTGTGATTTCCCAATCATCATTTACCAGATGGGTAAATCCTTTGTTTTCTTCTTCATCTGGAATTGATGCTGTCCAGATGATTTCTCCGTTTTCACCCAGGGCAGTTATTGTTAATCCTCGCAGATCAGTGTAGCCATCGAGATTTTCGAGCCAGATGCGTTCGCCTTTCTTGAGCAGAGAACCATCTGCATTTTCAAAGCCGCCACTGGAATTTGGCATTGAAAGCTTGATGCTCTTAACGCCTTCAGAGCCAATGGTCAGATAAAACTTAGAAATTTCATCCTCTATGGACGGGAACTGGATTTTCTGTCGTGCTTCTTCGGTAGCGAAGATCCACCACTTGCCATTCATAAAGAGTTCAATGGTTCCCTCAGTTGCCCCGTATTGATAACCATATCCTGTACCAAAATTGGATTGATTGTCAACGCTGGGCTGTTTATTTCCATCAACCTGGGATGTGATTTCTCCATCCATAACACCACATCTTGCTTCTATTTTGCTTTCATGGCCAGTATCAAGATACAGTGTCCCGTTCACCATAACCATAGGGATTAAGTCCCATGTTTCGGTTTGCTTTATAACCTTGATTCCATAAACATCCGCAATTCGTGCAGGATAAGTTTCAAGGATTTCACCGGAGTATTCAATTTCAATCACATCTCCGATTTCAGGTTCTGGTGATGGATGAGCATTTCTGATAGGTACTTCAATTCGGTCTGCACTATTCAGTTCCCAGCTACCTTCAACAGGCTTCACAAGATAATAACCATTATGATCTTCCAGAATTTCAGCTTGGAAAACCTGATGCGCTTCGTTGGAAAAACCTTCAATCTGAATACAATTATTCTTGAAAACCAATCGACCAGTTTCTACCAGTTCATCAGTATTATATTTCTTTTTATCTACATAGAGGTATCCGTCAGCTTCATTAAATCTGAGGGTAAAATCGAAATATCCTCGATCAGACAGTTCATAGCTTGCTCCGTTTGCATAGTCATAGATGGTGACACGGTTATCAATCATGCCAGATCCCCAACTGATTGTAGAACACAACTCAGGCAAGCCGTCGCCGGTGAGGTCGCAGAAATAGGCGTTCCAGATGGGCATCCCGGTATACAACGAAGTGATTTCGTTACCCGTAACAGCCATCATTTCTCCATAAGTCCAACGGAAAGTCACATCCGGGAACTCTGGAAGATTAATCTCATGGCGACCACCCCACTGCATCTCATCTGGTGTTTCAAGATAGTCAAACCATTTTGTAACAGACGGTACAGGTTCAGCAACTGCGACATCTCCTCCCACACAGATTCTACTCAAATAATCTTGGAACTCTCCGTCGGATACAACATACCGTTCTCCGTTCCACTCGATATCTACCATATCATTGTCGGAGAGAGAATAACCGTTTATCCGGATATATGTGCCATCCTCCAGGAGTGCGCTGATTTGATATCCCGGTGTGAATCCACCATATTCATCGCTCTTCTTCGTGTTCTTGACCCCGGCCAGCCGAGAACTCAACTCACTAATCTGTGCGGGATTCATTTCAATAGCCACCGCGTCATCCGCATTTCGCATATCAAAATGATTTGCAGAAACGATGGTGTGTGTTGCTTCATCGAATTGGAATCCCATCGGGTTGGTCAAAAAGCAGACCGCAACGATCACACATGCAATGACTGCCAGAATAATAATCCAGAACGCAGGTTTCTTATAATTCATCACAGACTTCACACGATCTTTAACACCAACTTCACCAAAGGCAAGTGGGCAGGCCGCAATCATGCGACGGTTGACGCTGCAGACCACAAGAGCCTGTGTATAGTCGGCTCTCTGTTCGTTGCCAAGTTCCTTGATGACCTTTTCATCACAGGCAAACTCAATGTCACGGCAAAGAAGTACATAAGCCAACCACATCAAAGGATTGAACCAATGAATCGTCAGCAGGAGAAAACCAAGAGGCTTCCACCAATGGTCTTTGCGGCGAATGTGCGCCTGTTCGTGGGCAACAACGTGCTCCAGATCCTGACCATTCATGTTGAACGGGAGATAGATTCTCGGTTTGATAATGCCCAGGACAAACGGAGAACTTACATTCTCACTCTGGAAAATGTTGCCCTTGTAGCGAACAGCGGTATCCACTTTACGACATAGGCGCCAATAACTAACTGCGGTATACAAGAGAAGGGCGCCGACACCAATCAACCAGATAATATTCAAAATCGGAATCCAAATCTGAAGCGGGTTTGCACTCGTCAATACATGCTGTGGTGGGGCAAATGAGAATAGAACAGGATTGACCACACTATTGATCGCCGGAACACCGCTGTCTATTGTGGGTTTGGCCGCCATTTCAATATCCAACGGAATTGTTTCTGAACTTGGGATAAGGCTTAATGCGCTCTCAAAAGAGAGCGGGCAAATCAATCTGACAGCCACGATACCCCAAAGCAGAACATTGACCCACTTGGGAGCTTTCTTCAAAACAAGCCTGAGTATCAGCACAGCCAGGATAAGCCAGCTTGCAGATATACTCATGTTGATAATTTTCAAAAAGAGTTCGTTCATTGTGAACCTCCTTTCCTGATGCGGTCGATCATGCGCTGTACCTCATCAAGCTCATCTTCGGACATAGCCTGATGCTTTGTAAAAGCAGCGATAAAGGCAGGCAGAGAACCCTCGAATTTTTTCTCAACCAGTTCATCGATCTCACACGCCTGGGCTTCATCTTTGGAAACGAGAGAAGTAACAGTGCCATTGTCGTTCTTCAGCACACCACGCTCTCCAAGACGCTTGATAACGGTATAAGTCGTAGTCCTTTTCCATCCGAGTTGATCCTGGCACAGCTTTACAAGCTCGACAGCAGTAACCGGCTCATGCTCCCACATAATCAAACAAAAACGATATTCACTTTCGTGAATCTTCGGAAAATCCATATTCACGCCCTCCCTGTCTACACCATTAGACTTCACACATAGTCTACCGCATTAGACAGCCAAAATCAATAGAGTTCACAGAAAAGATACAAAAAAATTGCCCGCAGAATTTCTCCCACGGGCAAAGTGTTGGTTAGCTATCAAGCGGTTTGTATTCAGTTACAGTTTTCAAATAGGTTTCGGGATTACCGTTCAGTATCAAATCAGCATATCCAATCGGATCATTGTAGATCAGATAGTCCAGTTCTGACCGCTGATACATATTATCGGCAACCTCATTCTCCACGGCGATGGTATCAATGGCAATCATGCTGCCATCTAAAAATTTCAGTTCCACACAAGCGGTATCCATGTTAAACTCACAAGAAATCAATCTATCCATAAGAAACCTCCATTTTGCGGGATGTTAGATCATCCCAAAATATTTGAATGCTTCTCGGATTGCTTTCTCTTTTTCCGGCGGACACATGGGCTGTCTGGAATCCTCGGACTTCGGCAAATTGTAATTCTTGCCAACTTCAATCCCACATTTCCTCTTAATCTGTGAGATATAAAGGTTGGATACCTTTAACCCGCTATGCTCCAGCACATAGTCTTTGATCTGGGTGTAGGTTGCCCCATCCTGAAATTCGGACATATCCATATCTTCCAAAGAGAACTCAACCCGAATCTTTTTCGAGTCGACCTCACCCTTGGAAAGCAAGACAACCGTCTCCACATGAACAGTCATCCCAAATTGATCAACCGGGCATACTTTTCTAAGCTCATATCCCCTCTCACACAGATACTTCAGATCCCTTGCCAACGTCGCACTGTCGCAACTTACATACACAATCCTATCCGGGTTCATCTCGACCATGGTCTCCAGCAGGGTTTCATCACAGCCTTTTCTTGGCGGATCTACGACGATGACATCTGCATAAACGCCATTTTTCTTATACTCTCTTGGCAGCACTTCTTCTGCTTTTCCCACAAAGAACTCTGTATTCTCCAGGCCATTAAGTTTCGCATTTTCTTTCGCATTCTCTATAGCTGCCGGAACAATTTCCACACCGCGGACAAATTTTGCTTTCTGTGCCAGGAACAGGGAAATTGTTCCGATCCCACAGTAGAGATCCCATACTGTCTCTTCCCCATGAAGATCTGCGTATTCCAGTGCCTTTGCATAAAGCTTCTGGGTCTGCATAGGATTTACCTGATAGAAAGACAGAGGTGAAATCTGATAGGAAATATCTCCGATTCTGTCTGTGATATATTCCTGGCCCCAGAGCAGACGAATTTCCTCACCAAGGATTACATTACTGTGTTTCTTATTTACATTGATGGTGATGCTTGTCATTCCCGGAATCTCACACAGAGATTTTACAAGCAGCTCCTCTTTCGGAATCTTATTTCCGTTCAGAATCAGACAGACCATCACTTCTTTTGTGAAGTATCCGTAACGGATCAGGACATGGCGCACCAGCCCTTTGCCTGTTGCTTCATTATATGGTTCAATCCCGTATTTCTCCATATGTGCGATCACACGGTCCAGAACTTCTTTATTCTCAGCTACACCAAGTGCACAGTCACGGTTTTCGATAATATTGTGGGTTCTTCCTGCATAGAAACCTGTAACGATTTTTCCCTCTTTATTTCTGCCTACAGGAAACTGTGCCTTATTTCTGTAATGAAAAAGTTCATCCATGCCAATGATCGGCTCCATGGGGATATCTGTAAAGCCGCCGATTCGTTCCAGATGTCCCTTCACCTTATTTGTCTTAAATACAAGCTGCTGGTCATAGGAAAGTGCCTGAAGCTGGCATCCGCCACACTGACGGGCAAATTCGCACTTGGGCTCAACTCTGTACGGAGATGGCTTCAGCACCTCCATAAGACGTCCGTAACCATAATTTTTCTTTGCCTTGATAATTTTGGCTGTTACTGTATCTCCGATCACTGCGTCCTTGACAAAAACGGTGAAGCCATCGGCTTTTCCGATACCTTCACCGTCAATTCCGCAATCTTCTATCTCTAACGTAACAAGATCGTTCTTACGAAATTCCATAAAGATTACACCTCATCTGTTCTTCTTAAGTTGGATTCAAACAATTTATTATATCCAAGCCATTCTTTTTTGCTCTTGTTTGCTGCAAAAATCTCTGTGATGGTTTCCATTCTTGCATCTGTATTATCTGCAAGATTGAGGGCTACAGCCTCCACCAGTGCAGGTTTCTTCGGGGAACCGTATTCCAGTTCTCCATGGTGGGACAGGATACAATGGATCAGTTCATTCTTAAGCACCTCCGGAAATTCCGGTATCTGGCGTGCAAGATCATTGATCATCTGTGCTCCCATATAAATATGTCCCAGAAGCTGACCTTCATCTGTATAATCATTTAACGGAAATGCAGATAATTCTTTTGTCTTTCCGATATCATGAAGAAGTGATGCTGTGATCAGTAAATCCCTGTTGATGACCGGGTATGCCTTTGACATATAATCGCAGAGTCTGGTCACTCCCAGAGTATGCTCCATCAGACCGCCGATAAATCCGTGATGTACTGTCTTCGCAGCAGAATGTCCTTCAAACGCTTTCACAAAAGCTTCATCTTCCACAAATAATTTCTTCAGAAGTGCAGACAGATAAGTATTCTCCACACTGTCAATAAATGCTCTCAGCTGGCTGTACATATCATCTGTACTGTTCTCACTTACAGGAAGATAATCTGCAGGATCATATTCATCTTCAGCAGCCTTGCGCACACGCTTGATATTCAGCTGCATAGCCCCTGCAAAGCTGGTCACATCTCCCACAACATCTATATAATCCAGTGCATCAAAATCATCAATTCCAAGAGAATTCGGATCCCAGATCTTGCCATCCATGATTCCGGTTTTATCCTGGAGAATAATATTCTCATAGGGTTTTCCATTCTTCGTTACCGCAGACTGTTTCTGCTTGCACAGATAAATCCCATTAATTCTGTCTCCCTCATGTAACTCATTTAAAAAACGCATAAAGCCTGCCTCTCTATCCTTTATTTTTAGTATTATAACAATTCCACAAGAAAGAATCCTGCTTGTAGGATTCTCCGCCTGTCACTATCTCTCTCCAACTGTTACCTTATAATCTTTCTCCGCATACTCACCATCGGAATTTTTGCGAAGAACCGTTATGGTAAGATTTTCTCCCTGCTTTTTTGTCTGAAGATATGTATAGTAAGACTGCATACTCTCTGTGGGAGTTCCATCAATCTTACTTATAATATCTCCACACTGTATCCCTGCCTTCATCGCAGGAGATTCTTCTTGTGTACGCTCCACGTAAAGTCCCTGATCAATTCCCAGTTTTCTACATTGTGCCTGAGTTATCTCTGTTCCATAAATACCTGTATATCTGATTGTCTCTTTGTTAGCCAGATGTTCTACCAACGGAAGAATCTGCGAAATGGAAACTGCATGAATATTATCTCCGTCATTTTCATTCTTCTTCAGTATCATACCTGCCACATTTCCGTCAGAATCAAGCAGCACACCACTTCCATCTTCATTCCCCTGCACATCTGTAGCCAACACATTATACTCCGTATCCGCTACCGATAGTTTTTCAGAAACAGAAGTGATCATTCCATAAACCACCGCATCACTGTCACCAGCAGGACTTCCGATAGCAATTACTATATCGCTCTGTCCCAGTTTCTTTGTGTCTGTCAGATCAGATACCACGATACCTTCTCTTGTACTGTCATTGAGAAGATTTTTTCTCACAGTTGCAACTGCAAATCCGGAATCTGCATCTCCCCTGCATATCTCTCCCTGCACTGTCGAACCATCTGCAAAAGTCACCTGCAGTTCCTGCAGATTTTCCAGTTCTTCCTCATAGGTCAGGATATAAAATTGCGTCTCTGTTTCAAGAAAGACAAGACCTTCCGTATCTTCCTGCTGAAAATAAGAATTATTCAGCAAATCCTCATCCTTTGAAATTCCTCTCACGTTTACAAGAGATTTTCGGGATTTTTGGGAAACCTTCAGCACTTCCCTATACATCTCCTGACGCATTGCCAGAAGACTCTTCTCCTCTTGTTCAGAAACTGAAGCGACAGATTCCCTCTCTGTTGCCTGTTCTTCAGATATCGTCTCCGCTACATCCGATCCTGTCAGTTCGATTTTCTGCTGTGTATTCTCTTCTCTGTCCGCCATAACCGGAAACACACTGGCAAAGGTTACGGCTGCGCAGCCTCCAAACAAAACGCCACATCCTGCTATCATAAGCAGCCTGCGCAACAGACTGCCATTCTCTTTTGGCTGTTTTTTTACCGTTTCTTTTATAAACTGATATTCCTGTGTGTCCATTTTGTTTTTTTTCATACCTGATTCTCCTGCCGCACTCCATTCAGGATAACTGCCCAGTGTCATACAAAACAGCAATCTGCCAAACAGTTACCATTCAGGTTCAATATCGCTTGTATTCAAACAAATTATATCGTAACAATCTACACATTATTTTAACAAAAAGATATGAATTTTTTATGAATATACTATAAGTAATTTCCCACAGTACAAAAAAGAAGCTCCTACTGAAACACTTATCGTATCAGCGAAACACTGTAGCTCAGGTTATTATGATGACACAAAAAAACGGTTTAAATGCACATATAATAGCATTCAAACCGTTTCTTATGCGGAAGATGGGACTTGAACCCACACGAGCGCAATGCTCACAAGATCCTTAGTCTTGCTCGTCTGCCAGTTCCGACACTTCCGCATATCGCATTTCTGTTATAAGTTTTACTTATTGTTGCGACAATTGGTACTATACCAAAAACTATATAAACTGTCAATAGCTTTTTTGAATTTTTTTATTTTTTTTGTAAAAACTATCATTTTTATGTATTTCTATCCTTTTTGCTTTCCATAGATTCCAAAATCATATATAATAGGAAAAGTATTTGTAACTGCTTATTTCACAGTAACACAGTTACAATTATGTTACTATTCACACACCACTATTCCGCGAGGTGTTTTGGCATGAATATGCCAAAATCCCGAGACATACAAGCCAAAATTCCATTGCCGCAGGCAATCTGGAATGAATTTTGGCTACGTTACTGTGAACGGAGTGAACAGTAACACAATTATTTTTTTAGAATTGCTATAATCCCGGAGTACATTTCCATAACAAAAAATGCTATAATATCAGGGACAACAAATTATAAAGATATCTATCAGGAGATTTAAACAGACAATGAATCAGAAAGCATATAAAGCACTTGAATATTATAAAATCGTCAATATGCTGACAGACAAGGCTTCCTCTTCCATGGGAAAAGAAATCTGCCGGAAGCTGGAGCCATCCACAGATATTGATGAAATCCGACATATGCAGACTCAGACCAGAGATGCACTTACCCGTCTTTTCCAGAAAGGAAATATTTCCTTTGGCAGCGTCAAAGATGTGCGTGGTTCTCTGAAACGTCTGGAAATCGGAAGTTCTCTGGGGATTGGTGAACTTCTTGCCATCTGCAGCCTTCTTGAGAACACCAATCGTGTCAAAGCTTATTCCAGAAGTGAGCGCGGTGATTCTCTCCCGGACTCTCTGGACGGGATGTTCGAGGCACTGGAACCACTGACTCCTCTTACAACAGAGATCCGCAGATGCATCCTCTCAGAAGATGAGATCAGTGATGATGCAAGCAGCAACCTCCGCCAGATTCGAAGAAACATGAAGATTACCGGAGACAGGATCCATACACAGCTCTCCTCTCTTGTAAACGGAAGTGCCCGCAATTATCTGCAGGATTCCGTTATTACCATGAGAAACGGACGCTACTGCATTCCGGTCAAGGCAGAATACAAAGGACAGGTTCCGGGTATGGTACACGATCAGTCCTCCACAGGTTCTACTTTATTTATCGAACCTATGGCAATCGTAAAACTAAATAATGACATCCGCGAGCTGGAACTGGAAGAACAAAAAGAGATTGAAGTGATCCTTTCCACCCTGAGCCAGCAAACTGCAGAACAGACCGACTCTATCCGCGCAGATCTTAATATCATGGTACAGCTTGACGTCATTTTTGCCAGAGCATCCCTTGCCATGGATATGAATGCAACAGAACCAATCTTCAATGATGAAGGACGCATCCGTCTGAAACAGGCACGCCACCCTCTCATTGATAAGAAGAAAGCTGTTCCCATTGATATCCGTCTCGGCGATGATTTCGACTTGCTTGTTATCACCGGTCCGAACACCGGTGGTAAAACTGTATCTTTAAAGACTGTCGGACTTCTCACTCTCATGGGCCAGTCCGGTCTTCATATTCCCACACTGGACCGCTCAGAGCTTGCACTGTTTGAAGAAGTTTATGCTGATATCGGTGATGAACAGAGTATTGAACAGTCATTAAGTACATTCTCCTCACATATGACCAACGTGGTTTCTTTCCTGAAAAAAGCCAACCGTCACTCTCTTGTCCTTTTCGATGAGCTTGGTGCAGGTACAGATCCGACAGAGGGTGCTGCCCTTGCCATTGCGATCCTTTCCCATCTTCATGAACAGGGAATCCGCACTATGGCAACCACCCATTACAGTGAGCTGAAGGTATATGCACTCTCCACCTCAGGTGTAGAAAATGCCTGCTGCGAATTTGACGTGGAAACGCTCCGCCCGACCTACCGCCTGCTGATCGGTGTTCCCGGGAAAAGTAATGCATTCGCCATTTCTTCCAAGCTTGGACTTCCGGACTATATCATCGATAAGGCCAAAGAACAGATCAGTGAACAGGATGAATCTTTCGAAGATGTTCTCAGTTCCCTGGAAAGCAGCCGTATAACTATTGAAAATGAACGCCGCGAGATTGAACAATATAAACAGGAAATTGCCTCTCTGAAATCCGAAATGGAATCCAAGCAGGAGAAGTTGAACGAGCAGCGAGACCGCATCATCCGTCAGGCCAATGAGGAAGCTCATGCAGTTCTCCGCGAAGCCAAGGAATATGCAGACCAGACTATGAAGATGTTCCATAAATTCCAGAAAGACCATGTGGATCTCTCTGCTGTGGAAAAAGAACGCCAGAATCTGCGCAAACACATGAATAAAGCAGAGAAAGGCATGACTCAGAAAACTGCTGCAAAGAAACCGAAGAAAGAACTCACAGCCAAAGATATCTCCCTCGGCGATGCAGTTAAGGTTCTCAGCATGAATCTGAAAGGGACTGTCAGCAGTCGTCCGGACAACAAAGGTTTCCTCTTCGTGCAGATGGGTATCATCCGTTCCAAGGTTCACATCTCTGATCTGGAACTGATCGATGAAGCAGAGATCACCACACCAACCATGCAGCGTACAGGTGCAGGTAAAATCCGCATGTCAAAAGCAGCCCATGTATCCACAGAGATCAACCTGCTTGGCAAAACGGTAGATGAAGCAGTTGCAGAGCTTGACAAATATCTGGATGATGCTTATATCGCTCATCTGAAATCTGTCCGTATTGTTCATGGTAAAGGAACCGGTGCTCTGAGAAAAGGTGTACACAATTATCTGAAGCGCCAGAAGCATGTGGAATCTTTCCGCCTTGGAGAATTCGGCGAAGGAGATGCAGGTGTTACTATTGTAGAATTTAAGAAATAGGAGGGACCGCCATGGTTTCCAAACAGAAAATCCTTATTGTTGATGATGATAACAATATCGCAGAGCTTATTGCCCTGTATCTTACCAAAGAATGCTTCGAGACAAAAATCGTAAATGACGGAGAAGAAGCGTTAAGGGAATTTGCCTCCTTCCGCCCGGATCTGATCATTCTGGATCTGATGCTTCCGGGAATTGACGGTTATCAGGTATGTCGTGAAATCCGACATACCTCTGATGTTCCCATCATTATGCTTTCCGCAAAAGGCGAAACCTTTGACAAGGTTCTCGGACTTGAACTGGGTGCAGATGACTATATGATCAAACCCTTTGATTCCAAGGAACTGGTTGCCCGTGTACGTGCTGTCCTGCGCCGTTTCCAGGTTAAGCAGCCATCGCCTTCTTCCAGTGAAAAATGTGTTACTTACCCGGATCTGACCGTTAATCTGACAAACTATTCAGTCACATACATGGGTCGTCAGGTTGATATGCCGCCAAAGGAACTGGAACTTCTCTATTTCCTTGCAGCATCACCAAACCAGGTATTTACCCGCGAGCAGCTTCTGGATCATATCTGGGGTTACGAATACATCGGTGATACCCGTACTGTAGACGTTCATATCAAACGTCTTCGTGAAAAGATCAAAGACAATCCTCACTGGTCCATTGCCACCGTATGGGGAATCGGATACAAATTTGAGGTAAAAAATCCATGAAACAGCATCATCTTTCCACAAAATTCCTGAGATTTTATATTCTCATCGGGATTTTAGGATTTTTCCTCATAACCCTCGGCGGTTCTTATATGGTGGAAAAGCATCTGGAACACTCTTTAAGTGCCGCACTTTATACAGAAGCGCACAATATTGCATCTAACGAAGCAGTTAAAAGCAATATCTCTTCCAGTACAGTAGATACTCTTCAGGAACACTTATGTGCAATTTCCGATTTTCAGGATGCTGTATTGTGGATCATCAACAGTAACGGCGAAATCATTGTAAGTACACAGAAAAATATTGACGTCCGGGAGCCAATCCCACTGGAAGAATTCGATGCTTCCAAATGGGGAAGCAACTATTATCAGATTGGAAAGTTTTATGGTTTCTTTAAAACAGATCATTTGAGTGTTATTGCCCCGATCACCTTTGATATGGAAACCAAAGGTTACGTGGCAATCCATTATTCGATGACAAACCTTTATCAGAGCCGAAGCAGTATTCTTTTTATCATGCAGGTAATCTTTCTCCTGTGCTATGCAGCCACCAGTCTTCTGCTCTGGGCTTACAGCCACTACATACGTAAGCCCCTGGCCAGGATCATGAAAGGTGCCAGTGAATATGCAGGAGGTAATCTTGCATATAAAATAGACGTTACTTCTGATGATGAAATGGGATATCTTGCCAAAACTCTGAATTATATGTCCGATGAACTGAACAAAAACGGAGAATATCAGCGTAAATTCATTGCAAATGTCTCTCATGATTTCCGTTCTCCCCTTACCTCCATCAAGGGATATGTCAATGCCATACTGGACGGTACCATCCCCTATGAGATGCAGGAACGGTATCTGAAGATCATCGCTTTTGAATCTGAACGTCTTGAAAAACTCACCCGCAGTCTTCTGACTCTGAATGAACTGGATATGAAAAAACGGATGATGCACATTCAGCGTTTTGATATCAATGATACCATCAAAAACACAGCAGCTACATTTGAAGGCATCTGCACCAGCCGCCAGATCCGTCTGGAGCTGCTTCTCTCCGGACATGAACTTTATGTCAGAGCTGATATGGAACAGATTCAGCAGGTTCTTTACAACCTTCTTGATAATGCCATTAAATTCAGCAATGATAATTCCTCTGTTCAGATTGAAACAACTGTAAAAAGCGGTAAGGTCTTCGTTTCTGTAAAAGATTACGGAACCGGCATTCCCAAAGAAAGCCTGGGCAAAATCTGGGATCGTTTCTACAAAATTGATGCATCCCGCGGAAAAGACCGTAAAGGCACCGGACTCGGACTCTCTATAGTCAAAGAGATCATCAATGCACATAACCAGAATATTGATGTGATCAGTACAGAAGGTGTGGGAACCGAATTTATCTTTACTCTGGAGAAAACGAAATAAATTTCTTTCACTTGAAGAATATTGTCTTAAATATACCTGTAACAACCCTCTTACCTGGAGCGTGTCTGAGAGGACTGCTATAAAAAATACCGTAACAAAAGTATATAGTATTTACTTTTATTACGGTATTTTTTTATTCTATGGCAATCCTCGTAAATAATGCATTTAAGACATTTCACCCACCTTAACTAAACGGTGTTCTCAGCATTCTGTCTTCATTTACGAGATAGATTCCTCTCGGTGTGATCCTGATTTCAGGAATCACAGGAAGTGCCATAAATGACAGGGTAATAAACGGATCAAATCCTTCTTTCACTCCCATCTCATGGGCCTTCGGAATCATTTTTGCAAGTGCTTCGTTTACACTCTCGTAGCCGGCATCGCTCATCAGTCCCATGACAGGAAGTGGTAAGGTTCCATAAATCTCTCCATTGCATACCAGAGTATAACCACCTTGCATCCGCATCATTTCTTTTACAGCAATAGCCATATCACGATCATTATCTCCTACTACAATAATATTGTGGGAATCATGAGAAACACTGGAAGCAATGGCTCCGCCGCGGATTCCATAGCCTTTTACAATGCCCACTCCCATCTTGCCCGTATTCTTATGACGCTCGATCACTGCAATCTTCTGATATTCCCCGTCCGGAGCAAAATATTTCTCACCATCCGATTCTATCCATGGAACCTCTTCCAGAACATCCTTTGTCACAATCTGTTTTTCAAGCATCTGAATCACTCTTGCCTTTGTTCCCGGATGTTTCAGTTTCAGACGTTCCTCACTGAACCCAGATACATGAACTGTATTTTTCAGATATGGAGGACATGGTTTCAATTCTGCTTTCTCATCTTTAATGATCTTCTTACCACAATGATATACATCTACAACATTCAGATCTGTCACATTATCCAGAATAACAAAATCTGCCTGTCTTCCGGGTGCAATCATTCCAAGTCTGTATAAACCATAGCATCTTGCAGGCTGGATCGTCGCCATCTGCAGTGCTTTCTCAACAGGAAGTCCAAGCTGTACAGCCCGCTTTACATTATAATTGATATGTCCCTCTTTACGGATTTCTTCAATATGCTTATCATCAGTACAAAAGCAGAAACCTGACGTATCTGTATGGTGTTCCACAATCCCCTTCACAATAGCATCCAGATTTCTCGCTGCACTTCCCTCACGTATCAGTACCTGCATTCCATTTCTTGCCTCAGCCATTGCATACTCATAATCCACACACTCATGATCTGTATCAATTCCGCCAAGTACATATGCAGCCAGATCCCCAGGTGCCAGAAACGGTGCATGACCATCCTTCACTCTGTCCTGAAACAGCTGGAGCTTTTCATGCATGGCAACACTTCCGTTAATCACAGAAGGCGCATCCATTACTTCACCCAGTCCCAGAATTCTCGGATGTTCCAGATATCCTTTCATTTTTCCTGCTGTAAGAATACACCCGTTATCATCCACATGAGTCGCCGGAACACAGGAAGGCATCATCACATATACATTCGCCGGTGCATCTTCTGTCTGATCCAGGATATAATCAATTCCATCCGTACCGGATACATTTGCAGACTCATGAGGATCTACAATAAATGTTGTAGTTCCACACTGTGCAGCCTGCCGGACCAGCTCACCCGGCGTCACCAGAGTAGATTCCAGATGCAGATGACTGTCGATAAATCCCGGACAGATTACTTTTCCTTCCAGATCAATCTCTGTCTCTCCTTCGTATGTACCGACTCCGATCACAATTCCATCTGCAACAGCCACATCACCATCAATAAATTCTCCTGTACCAGAGCTGAACACACGCCCATTTTTAAACACCAGCTCAGCCTTCTCAATACCTCTTGCCATCTGCGAATACCTGCGATACATCTCAAGTTCCATAAAAAAACCTCCCTTCACACCCTTGAAAGCCCTCCTGCGCCACACATTCATTATTACAGTAAAGCTTCCAATATATTATCATATTTACTTGTTTTTTCAGACTTTTTTATTGTCCCAATCATTTTTTTCTATATATTTCATTATATATTATCATCTGTCTTTTTAATTTGCAACCTGTTTTTTCTTTACCAAAGCAACTTTCCATCAACTTTTAACGGCTTTACAAAAAGGCTGCCGGATATCTCCTGCAGCCTTTTCATATCACTTACATCTCTATATTTACATCATATAATCTTTGATCACATCATGATCTCTGAGTACTTTCTCGACCACAGTTCCCTTAACAGCTTTCAAAAGCGGTTTCTTCAGCATATCCAGTGGTCCCGGAAGTTCGATCTCCAGTGGAGATTTTCCATCCATCAGCTTCACACTGCTATCCAGTAATTCTCTGATATCATAAACACTGCCCCATACTTCCGGCACACCTCTGTCAACACCAAGAAGTCCATATACAGCCTCCATAGCAGTTCTTACGGAATATTCAGTAGTAAATACAGTATCTCTTGGTGTATCGGCAAACTGTCCGAGGAATGCGAAGTTTACACAGCCATCCGGAATAACATCAGGTCTGTCACCCTTTGTTCTCGGCATAAAGAATGCTGTAATATAAGGCATCATGGTCGGTACACAAACTGCACTGTTCTCAGCCATGTCTTCAATCTGGTCAACCGGAACACCAAGATGATAGAGCCACTCTTCTGTGATTTCCTTACCTGTACACTCCTTCATAGGCTTCTTGATATAATCACCAGGTACATCTGTAAACAGACCATATACCCATACACAAACCTTGTCTTTGTCCTGATCCTTGAACTGTCCCTGTCTGTTGATCGTCCAGCTTAATAACCAGCTGGAATCCTGACAGCTTACAATACCGCCTGTAACAACCTTGCCTGTTCTCGGATCACGTTTGCAGATATCTGTAATATAAGGAATGATCTTATCATCCAGAGTAGTCACTGTTGCTGACTCCCAATTTGTCTTAGCAATATCAGAACAGAATTTCTCAGGATGTCCGAAGGACGGATCCTGTTTTGCGATATTTTTCCAGAGACTCCAGCATCCACTTGTACGAACTTCTGCATCTCCGTTCGGTGCATGATTCTGATCGCCATAGATGGTTCCCTCTGTACAGCTTCCGTTTGTCACAAATACAAAGTCGTTTTCTGTAAGAACAATTCCCTTTTCTACGCCATTCACCTTACACTCGATTGCTTTTGCAATCTTCTTATTGCCTTCAAACTCAAAGAGTACGTTTGTAACCTCTGTATTGAACTGGAATTCAACGCCTGCTTCTTCCAGATATTTCTGCATTGGAAGAATCAGGGATTCATACTGATTGTATTTAGTAAATTTCAGGGCGCTGAAATCCGGAAGTCCGGAAATGTGATGGATAAATCTCTGGAAGTACAGTTTCATTTCCAGTGCACTGTGCCAGTTCTCAAATGCGAACATGGTTCTCCAGTATAACCAGAATGTGGAATCAAATACTTCATCGTCAAATACATCTTCAATTGTCTTGTCATAAAGATCTTCATCCTTTGTCATGAACAGCTTCATGATCTCCATGCAGCCCTTCTGGCTCAGATTGAATTTACCGTCTGTATGAGCATCCTTGCCTCTCTCTTTTGTTGCACGACAGAGAGAATAGTTGGGGTCTTCCTTATTCAGCCAGTAATATTCATCAAGTACAGATACACCAGGTGTTTCAATGGATGGAATACTTCTGAAAAGATCCCATAAGCACTCGAAATGGTTTTCCATCTCACGTCCCCCACGCATCACATATCCGCGGCTCGGATCAAAGATACCGTCACATGCACCGCCTGCAATATCCATTGCTTCCAGAATGTGGATATTCTTTCCTGGCATCTGTCCGTCACGTACAAGGAAACAGGCTGCTGCAAGAGAAGCCAGTCCGCTTCCTACAATATAAGCATGTTTGTCATCTACGCCTTCCGGCTTTCTTGGACGTGCAAATGCTTCATAGTTACCGTTTGTATAATAAATTCCCTTACTGTTTTTCTCATATTTTCCACGTTCTGTATTGCGATATTCACTTGTATTATGAAGTGCGTCATAATCTTCTTTTTTCTTTGTCTCAGCTGTTTTATACTTCTTTCCTGCTGCCACTGCTGCCACGCCTGCTCCAACTGCCAATGCGGATACAAGTCCTAAACCTTTATTTTTACTCATAATACACATCCACCTTTCTTCAATTCTTCTTTAGAAGTTCTTTCAGCTCTGTGATTTTAAATGCTTTTCGTTCTCTCTGCTTTACCCATTTCCCGGCAAGACCTCTTCATGACTTTTACATTCTTATCTGTATATTTCCCATATCATAAGCATTTCATCCGTCTGAATTATCTGTTTGTTGCTATGGCTGTATATTAACAGTAAAAATATGATTCTACAATTTACAAAAGCCGCCGAATGATAAGTTTTTTATCACTCTGCGGCTTTTGTAAAGAATTTTTACATGATTATATTTCTGTATTTTTTTCCATAATATTTTTCTGAAAGTTATGAATGGATGTAGTCACTGTATCGTGAAGCGTCAGATCCATCATTCTTACCAGATCTTCAATATTTTCTTTCATTCCTTCCCTGATCCACTCAAGCATGATTCCCACAAAACCATATTTATAGAAGTCTGCAATAAATTTTTTATCCTCTTCTGTGATATTCAGACCCTTGCTTTTTTCTTCCACCACACCCACGATCAGATCATAGGTTAATTTAAAAAGATAATTTTCTATCCGCTCCCTGTCCACATTTCTGTAAACATTCATAATAAACGGTTTGTTTTCCAGCACTGCCCCAAATATCTGGGTCAGCCCTTCTGTCCAGGACTCAGAAGTCTTTTTGCCCTGAAGGGCTTTTGTCCCATCTTCCACACAGGACCATTCAACCAGATCATAAATATCCTTGAAATGATAATAAAAAGCCATGCGGCTTATTCCACAGTCTGTGGTAATATCTGTTATCGTGATCTTGTCCAGAGGTTTCTTCAGAAGAAGCCGTTTCAGGGATTCTTCCAGAGCTGCTTTTGTGGTATTTGGCATATAACTCCTCCAGTCTGCTTACTGTGATTATTTCCAGTCGTAGTTTCTCAGGTGTCCTTCCAGATTCATGTGGTCAAAATTATTCTGGCGCAGTGCCTCGTACAGAACAATTGCTACGGAATTGCTCAGGTTCAGAGAACGGATATCTCCGATCATAGGAATCCTTACGCAGGTTTCCTGATTATTGACCAAAATGTCCTCCGGGATTCCTGCACTCTCTTTTCCAAACATAATGTAACAGTCTTCTTCATAATGAACATCAGTATAAGTCTGAGGTGCTTTTGTTGTTGCATAGTAAATCTTTGCCCCGGGATTCTTCTCCAGAAAGTCCTCAAAGTCCAGATATGTAGTTACATCCAGGTCTTTCCAGTAATCCATTCCCGCTCTCTTTAAGGCTTTCTCACTTAAGGAAAATCCCAGAGGCTCAATAAGATGGAGTCTGGTTCCTGTTGCCACACAGGTACGGCCGATATTTCCTGTGTTTGCAGGAATCTCCGGCTCATGAAGTACAATATTTAATTTTGCCATTTTATTTTTATTCCTCTTGTTATTAATCGTCTGTCTTTTCTTAGAAAATTGTCTCTTAAGTTTCCTGCAGTTACTCTTTGAGAAGTTGCTGCAGTTCATCCTCTGCCGGACGTTCCAGATATCGGGCACTGCCGCCACTGTAGAGAAGCCGGTCATTGCCACTGTTTGTCTGACCGATGACCTCTGCCATAAATCCCTCATTGCGAAGTCTCTGTACCAGTGCTTCACCTCCGCGGATTCCAATCAATACTGCTCCATCTGCCTGAAGCTTATATGGATTCAGGTCAAAAATCTCGCACACTTCTATGGTCTCCTGACGAATCGGTACCTTACGGAAGTCTGCTTCCAGTCCTACTTCTGAAGCTTCTGCCATCTTCCAGAGCGCACTTAAAAAACCGCCCTCACCCATAGCATATAATGCGCTGGCATCTGCCTCCTGCGCAATTTTCCAGACAATACTGCCGGCTCCATAAGCATCCCAAAGTGAAACGCAATTCTGAATAAAACCGGCAGAGAATCGCTCTGCCAGTTTGTCCTTTTTATTTTTTGCTATTACAGAGGTTCCTTTCAAAGCCACCGGGCATGCCACTACCAGTTCATCTCCCGGTTTCAGGCATCCGGTTATTTCTGCCCTCAGAGCCTCCATTGCCGCCTGTCCCAGTCTCATTCTTTTCCTCCGAAAATTTATTATACGATCAGAGACAGAACTGTCGGCACTACCATTGCCAGTACCAGAATGATTGCAATAATTGCTGTGATCACTTTACGGTTCTTTGGATTAAACATTCCCATTTCTCTTCACCTCTTTAATCTCTGTTCAGGTTCTCAAACACATCTTTCGTCACATCTGTCACATGAGCATTGTTAGTCAGCGGATCACGGTCTGCATAGTTAAACAACAGCACTGTTCCATCTGCAAATACTTCCACATGTGCATTCTTTGCCACTTTTTCCCGTTTTCTGAAGTCCCATACCTGTCTCTCAAAAGGCTTCTGATCTCTGGCAAAGCCAGGACGGCTTTTCAGGTTTTCTCTCAGATAGAGATCATATACCATCTGGTCTTTTACCTGATCCATGGAAATCTCCGGCACATCCTCAAGAAATTCCAGCAGGATCTCATATCTTCGCATTCTTGTATGAGAAACATCACCATAGCCCTTTTCCATGTAAAAGCTGCCCAGTCTCTCATAAATCGAGAAAGCATCCTGGAAAAAGTTTTCCAGATATTCAAGTGTATTCTGGAATTGTCCACTATTATAATACACTTCCACCATATTTTCCACAGTTTTCAGCTTCAAAACATGGTCATAATCCAGCCACTTCGTGGAAAGTACCTCATAAGGCTCCTGTGTTTTGTATACAATACCATATTCCCTGCACATCTCCATCATATGGGAACCCTTTAACACCTTCAAAAAGCCCAGCTGAAGCTGCTGTGGTTTCAACGCATAGACATCATTAAAGGAATGCCGGAAGCTGTCGTAATCTTCATAGGGAAGTCCTGCGATCAGGTCCAGATGCTGATGGATATTTCCAAAGCTGTGGATTCTGTCAACAATTCCTTTCAGTTTTTCAAAATCCATAGTTCTGTGAATTGCCTTAATCGTATCCGGATTTGTTGACTGTACTCCGATCTCCAACTGAATCAGGCCCGGACGCATAGTGGACATTTCCTGCAGTTCCTCTTCTCTTAACAGATCTGCTGAAATCTCAAAATGGAAGTTTGTCACACCATTATCGTGTTCATTAATATACTTCCAGATTGCCATTGCATGGTCATGTTTACAGTTAAAGGTACGGTCTACAAACTTTACCTGCGGAACCTTATTGTCTATAAAAAACTGCAGCTCTTTCTTTACTGTCTCTGTATCTCTGAAACGCAGTTTCTTATCAATGGAAGAAAGACAGTAACTGCAGGAGAACGGACATCCTCTGCTGCTTTCATAATAAATGATCCTGTTCTTAAACTCGGACAAATCTTTGTAAATAAATGGAATACTGCTTAAGTCCATGATCTGGCGCCATCCATTATGTATGATCTGATCTCCGTCTCTGTAACAGATTCCTGTCATATCTTTCAGATCCTGCGGATTTTTTTTCACATAATATCCGGCAAGTTCTTTAAATGTTTCTTCACCTTCCCCGACCATAACACCTTTAAATTCTGAGTTTTCTGTCAGGAATTTCTCCGCATCATAAGAAACTTCCGGACCGCCGGCCCAGAAGTCGGCGCCCGGAAGAATCTTTATCAGATCTGCCATCAGTTCTTTTACAAAAGAAAGGTTCCAGATATAACAGGACACGCATACCACATCAGGATGCTCCAGGTAAATATCACGCATGATATCATCTTTCTGCTGGTTGATGGTATATTCCTTTAATACAATATGATCTGCGTAATCGGATGCATATGCCTGCAGATCATAAACAGCAAGATTAGAATGAATATATTTTGCATTGCATGCCACTAATAAAATCTTCATAAATCTTTAGCCTTCCAGTGCACTCTTCAGCTCTTCTTTGGAAGTAAGACCTACGAAGCGTTTCACTTCCGCACCGTCTTTAAACAGGATCAGTGTCGGAATGCTGACTACACGAAACTGCTGTGCAAGTGCCATATTCTGATCTACGTCTACTTTTCCCACTGCGTATCCCTCTTCTGCCAGTTCTTCTACAACCGGACCCTGACGCATACATGGTCCACACCATGTTGCCCAGAAATCTATAAGAACCGGTTTCTCAGATTTTAATACTTCTGTTTCAAAATTTGCTGTTGTAATCTCTTTTGCCATGATTTATATCTCCTTTGCTTATTCTTTATAAAAATTTGCAATGTAAGTTCTCTGGTTTTATAATATCAACACTATAACCCTGTTAAATTTTCAATTTTTATTTTAGATTTTTATTTTAAAGATCTTACATACTTCCCTGCATTAATACCTGCCTGTGCTCCCTCATACACAGCTTTCGCCACCTGAAGAAGTCCACCTGTACAGTCACCTGCCGCATAGAGTCCCGGGATGGTTGTTTCCATATTTTCGTTAACTTTAATGTTTCCTTTTTCAGTAAGTTCAGCTCCCATCTGGCGGGCAATCTCAGTACTGCCTGCAGTTCCCATTGCAATAAATACACCCTCTGCAGGACAGAAATCATTTGCCTGCTGACCTGCTTCTGCCTTTATTTCCTCTGCCTGCACATCAGGTTCAAGACGGATTCCGGATACCAGATCATCGCCCTCTACAGACTGGATCTTCATTGTGTTTACACTGATATTTTCTTCAGGTGTAAATTTCGGTTCTTCACCGTTTGTATAAATGGTTACTGTAGAAGCAGTATTTGACAATTCCTTTGCTTCATGCATGGCGAAATCACCGTTTCCCAGAACTGCTACATCCTTGCCTCTGTAAAAGAAAGCATCGCAGATTGCACAGTAGCTGACACCTTTTCCCTCAAATTCTTTAACACCCGGGATCTTCGGTGCAGCGCGCTTACTTCCTGTTGCAAGAATCAGACTCTGAGTCTCGAATTCACCTTCTGTAGTTTTTACCACAAAAGTATCAAACCCGCCGACTCCCAGAACCTGTGCATCCAATATTCGTACGCCCAGTGCTTTCGCCTGAGCGATTCCTGTATCATATAATTCCTGACCGGACAGCGGATGTTCCAGTCCGTAATAGTTTTCTATTTTCTCTGCTTTTTCCAAAGCACCGATCCCATTATTGATCACCAGGGGATCCAGATTTCCACGAACTGCATAAAGCGCAGCGGAAATTCCTGCAGGTCCGGCACCTATGATTATCACTTTTTCCAAATTCTGTCACCTGCTCTCTGTGATTGTTCTCAATACACTGTGATAGATACTGAATACAGCAATTAATTACTACGATCTATTCCAATAAATCATCAACTGTCATTAACCTGTTCTGCTTTTTCAGTATAATCATCAGCTATTGTTACTATACTACGTTTTCTAAAAAAAATCCATGATTTTATTTGGATAATTTTGGTATAATTTGGTCAAAGTTCCCACCCACTGCTTATTGCTTTTTGCAACCTCCGCAGGGGACTTACTTAATTCGGTTAAATAAATTTCGCGCTTCAGCGACATAATAAATAAAAGCGAAGTGCTGTTCACTCATGAACCATGCATTTCGCTTTTATACATTATTTTGTATGATTTATTTATCCAACCAGAGGATATTTGTCTGTAAGTTCTTTGACGATTGCCTTTGCCTTTTCCTGGCTGCCTTCTTCTTTTAAGGTCATAGCAATTGCTTCTGCAATCTTGTCCATATCTTCCGGTTTCATGCCTCGTGAAGTAACTGCTGCTGTTCCGAGACGTACACCGCTTGTAACAAATGGAGACTGGGGATCATTTGGAATTGCATTCTTATTGCAGGTAATGTTTACGTCATCAAGAAGATTCTCCATTTGCTTGCCTGTAACGCCCAGACTTCTGAGGTCTACAAGCATCAGATGATTGTCTGTACCACCGGAAACGATATCAATTCCTCGTTTCTGAAGCCCTTTGCAAAGTGCCTGCGCATTCTCAACGATCATCTTTGCATAATCCTTAAATTCCGGCTGAAGCGCTTCTTTGAAACATACTGCCTTGGCAGCGATCACGTGCATCAGAGGACCACCCTGGATTCCCGGAAATACTGCTTTATTAAAGTTAAATTTCTTTGCATTCTCTGCGCTGCTTAAGATCAGGCCGCCTCTTGGTCCACGCAGAGTTTTGTGTGTGGTTGTAGTCACAACGTCTGCATAAGGAATCGGGCTTGGATGCTGTCCACCTGCTACCAGACCGGCGATATGCGCCATATCCACCATCAGATAAGCCCCAACTTCATCTGCAATCTCACGGAATTTCTTAAAATCAATAACTCTGGCATAGGCACTTGCACCTGCTACGATCAGCTTTGGTTTATTCTCAATTGCAATTCTTCTGACTTCTTCATAATCGATCACGCCGTCATCATTTACTCCATAATATACCGGCTTGAAGTAGGTTCCGGACATATTTGCAGCACTTCCATGTGTCAGATGTCCGCCGTGATCCAGATTCATACCCATTACAGTATCTCCCGGCTGCAGCATTGCAAAAAAGACTGCCATGTTTGCCTGTGCTCCGGAGTGCGGCTGTACATTTGCATATCCACATCCGAATAATTCTTTCGCACGTTCGATTGCAAGAGCTTCCACCTCATCCACGCAGGAACATCCGCCGTAAAATCTCTTCCCCGGATATCCTTCCGCATATTTATTAGTAAGAGGGCTTCCCATTGCTGCCATAACTGCTTTACTTACCCAGTTCTCTGAAGCGATCAGCTCAATATGGGAATTCTGGCGTGCAAGCTCCGCCTCGATCAGATCTGCAATATCCTTGTCTGTCTTTGCTACGTCGTCGATTGAATACATCTTCGTGCTCCTCCTTTGTTATACGCTCAGTAATTATTCCGATTATAACCAATTCTATCCATCATGTCAATCACCAAAAGACATTTGTCCGCGCATCAAAAATATTTTATAGAATAGATCAGCATACTTATCCGCAGTCATTTGGGGCAATAGAAAATTTTTCATAATTTTATTTTTTCGCAAAAATCGTAAAAATTGCTTGCATTCAAACAATCAATATGCTATTATAGGGCCTGTGATACACAACAGTTCACAGACCAAATGCCCAGATAGCTCAGTTGGTAGAGCAGAGGACTGAAAATCCTCGTGTCGCTGGTTCGATTCCGGCTCTGGGCATTTTTTATTTTTTATTATCTTTTTTCTTTTTTTGCTCATGGCTGGTTAGAAAAAGCCTGAGCATTTTTTATTGTCTTTTTTATTGTCTTATCCTGTTTTTGGCGGTATAATTTTCTTACTGCTATTATGAAATATTGTATCAATATATCATATTAATACAATATTTTACCAGAGTGTGTTTGAAAAATCATTCCTGCAAAGTAAGATGTACATCTTGCAGAAAACCTTTTCCAAACACACTCCGGGAGCAACTTACGCATAAAGAAAGGAATAAAACTCATGAGTGACTTAAAATTAGAGACTAAATGCCTCCATTCCGGTTACACTCCATCAAAGGGTGAACCTTGTGCACTCCCAATCTGTCAGAGTACAACATATAAATACGATACTACTGATGAGATGGGACAGCTTTTTGATCTGAAAGCAGAGGGTTATTTTTATACCCGTCTGCAGAACCCGACAAATGATGCTGTAGCAGCAAAAATTGCAGATTTAGAGGGCGGTGTTGCCGCAATTCTTACTTCTTCCGGACAGGCAGCCAACTTTTATGCGGTATTCAATATCTGCGAAGCTGGTGACCATGTTGTAGCAGCATCCACAATTTACGGAGGAACCTTTAATCTCCTGGCTGTTACCTTCAAGAAACTGGGGATTGACTGCACCTTCGTTGACACAGATGCAAGCCCTGAAGAAATCACTGCTGCATTCCGTCCGAATACAAAGGTACTCTTCGCCGAGACCATCGCAAACCCGGCCCTGGTAATTCTTGATATTGAAAAATTCGCAAAGGTTGCTCACGAACATGAAGTTCCGCTTATTGTAGACAACACCTTCGCTACACCTGTAAACTGCCGTCCTTTTGAATGGGGAGCTGATATCGTTACCCATTCCACAACCAAATATATGGACGGACATGCTGTGCAGGTTGGCGGAGCTATCGTTGACAGCGGCAACTTTGACTGGGATGCCTGTGGACATAAATATCATGGTCTGACTGAACCGGACGAATCTTATCACGGTGTTATTTATACTAAACAGTTTGGAAAGAAGGCTTATATTACAAAGGCAACCTCTCAGCTGATGCGTGACCTTGGCTCCATCCCGTCTCCTACAAACTGTTTCCTGTTAAACCTTGGACTGGAAACTCTTCCTCTGCGTGTAGAACGTCACTGCTATAATGCACAAAGAAT
>ENA-OPTX01000334-OPTX01000334.1-human-gut-metagenome-genome-assembly--contig:-NODE-334-length-32006-cov-3.446152_pt1 | contig 32006 bp, 44 predicted proteins | sample MGYA00241465_ERZ501922 | MGnify/ENA primary metagenome ERZ501922 (study PRJEB25962, sample SAMEA2042399) | human gut metagenome | biome: human gut; feature: human-associated habitat; material: faeces...
GCCTGTGGGAACGGGAGGGAACCAAATGAGATACTGTGATTGGGACGAGGTACTGGACCGGGATGGTCTGCTGATACTCACGGAGGAGGCGCTGACGCCTCCCAGGCGGAGCCGGGCACCCCTGAGGCGGCTGGCGGCCGCGGCGGCCTGCGCGGGGCTGGTGCTGGGACTGATGAACTACCGGGCCGTGGCCGCCGGGGTGGGGGAGCTCTGCCGCTATTTCGCAGGCATCGGCGCCACGGCGGATGACAAGGCGGAGCTCTGGGTGCTGGAGGAGCCGGTCACCTGGACGGAGGGGGACTGGACCTACGAGGCGGATGCTACCCTGCGCAGCGGGGTGCTGGAACTGGAACTCACCATGAGCAGCCGTTTACCTGCCGATCAGTTGCCCTCTCCGGTGGAGTTGCGGCTGGGCCTGTCGGCGGACGGGGAGCCGCTGCACAATGCCGTCCACACCATCACTCCCTACAGCGTGGCGGATGCCGGGGAGGGGAGCGGCTACCCCCGCTACCGCCTGGAGCAGGGTTATCAGACCACTGCATCCACCCGCCTCCGCTGTACGATGGCCGCCCCGCCGCCGGAGGACTGCGCCCTCCATGTCAGCGGTCTGGGCGTCCAGGGGGGAGTGTTCTCCCTCCGACTGGTGCCGGCAGAGACGCCCCCCACGGTACAGAAGACTTGGACGCTCCCCCAGGGGGATATGACCATCTGGGTGGCGGAGGACGGCTCAGCCATATCCGCCAGCTTCGACAGCACAGAGTGGTGGGGCTGGCCCTTCGACATCTCCTTTATCGGCGCATCGGGAGAGCGCTATCCCTGCCACGACATCACAGGCGCCTATGAGCTGGACGGCACCGAGCGGTTCGAGGCCATCAAGCCGGAGGGCATGGAGGAACCGGTGGACGCAGTGTGTATCGGCGGAGTGGCTGTGGAGAGAATTCAGGATGCCGGCGGCAGGGCCGACCACCTGTATGAAAGTCTCGACTGGGTTATCGAGCTGCCCTGAACCACGCAGAAACGTCCCCGGAGGGAATTCCCTCCGGGGACGTTTTTGGATACGGGACAGACAGGGGCTTACAGGGGGGTGTCCCTTGGCGGCCACCCGCAGTTCCTCGTCCGGCCGCAGCGTGGCACACCCGGCGGGCGGGGACAGGCCACGCCCCTACAGTTCCTTTTTACAGTAAATCTTCCGCGCGATGCACCAGGAGGCGGCGTAGGCCGCCGCGCACAGGACGGTCACCAGCCAGGGCAGGGCGGCGGCCAGGCCGGGGGTGGGCGGGGGAAGAAGGCCCCGCTGGAAGAGCAAAAGCAGGGCCATGCCGCCGCCGAAGAAGAGGATGAACACAAAGTAGAGGGCCGCCCGGCTGCGGCTCACCCCCAACAGCAGGAGAAGGGGCAGGTTGACGGCGTTGACCGCCAAGGCCAGGCCGGTACAGACCAGCACCGCCAGGGCCAGAGCGCTCTCCGGCCCCTCCATCAGGGCGGTGAGGAAGAGGGAAATCCCGCCGCTGAGGGCGGCCAGCAGCAGGGCCAGCAGGTACTTGCCGTCCACCGTCCCGCGCCGTCCGGCGGGGGTGGCGGCGGCGTACCGCTCCCAGGGCACAGCCTCGTCATAGCTGAAGCAGGTGGTGGGGAGAAGGGTGCCGTAGAGAACCGCCAGGCCGCACAGAAAAGAGGCGTCCAGCACTCCGGCGGCAGTGAGCGCCAGATAAAGCCCCAGCAGGAGGGCATAGTACCAAAGCTGCCGCCGGAGCAGCAACCAGTCCTTGCAGAGCAGTCCGGCCATGCTTAGAACTCCTTTCGGGCATAGATGGCCTGGGCAATACAGTAGGAGAGGGCGAAGCCGCCCACGGCCAGGATGGCAAGCAGGCCGGGCAGGGCGGTGAGCACCCACGCCGGGGGCGCGGGGAGGGCGAGGCCCCGGTCGGCCGCCAGGCCCAGCAGGGCAAAGCCGGCGAAGACCAGTAAAAAGAGCGCCATGCTTACCATGCGGGCCTTCTCCGCCCCAAACTTGAGCAGCAGGGGGAGCGCCACCGCGTTCATGATCAGGGCGATCCCCGCACAGGCCAGGGCGGACAGCAGCAGCTCGGACAGGGACTCCTCCAGCCCGCCGGCCAGGGCCAGCACGACCAGCAGCAGGGAGACAAACACGGTGCTGGCCAGGGTCACCAGCAGGGTGAACAGGTACTTGCCTGTCACCACCCCCCGGCGGCAGGCCGGGGTGGCGATGGCGAAGCGGTTCCAGCGGCTCACGTCGTCGGAGGTGACGGTGGTCATAGGGGTGATCAGGGACATGAGCACCACCATGCCGCACAGCACCGAGGCGGTGAACACTCCCGACAAGCACAGGCCGCCGTAGACCAGGAAAAAGACCAGGTAGGTAGTCAGATGGCCCTTAAGGGCCAGAAAATCCTTGTAGATGAGGCCGGTCATCGGGCATCCCCCTTTACGGTAAAGACCATAATATCCTCCAGCGACACCGGCTCCACCGCCAGCTCGGGGTGGAACCGGGCGAAAGCCCGCCGGTTTTTCACCAGGGCCTCACAGCCGAACTGGCCGGAGCGCACCCCCACCAGCAGGGCGGGGTCCACCCGCTCCAGCTCGGAGCGGCCGCACACCAGCTTGCCGTAGGTGTCCAGCAGCTCATCCTTGGCCCCCGACACCGCCACCCGCCCCCTGTGGAGGTAGGTCACATAGTCGGTCACCTTCTCCAGATCGCTGGTGATGTGGCTGGACAGGAGAATGGCGTGCTCCTCATCCTGAATGAACGCCAGGAACTCGTCCAGAATTTCGTCCCGCACCACCGGGTCGAGGCCGGAGGTGGCCTCGTCCAGGATCAGCAGGCGGGGCCTAGCGGCAAAGGCCGCCGCGAGGGACAGCTTCATCTTCATGCCCTTGGAGAAGGTCTTGACCAGCTTTTTGCTGGTGAGGCCGAATTTCTCCAGGTAATGCTGGTACAGGGCTCCATCCCAGCCGGGGTAGAGGCGGGCGAGAATGTTCCCCACTTGGGGGGCGGAGAGGCCGTCGTGGAAGGTGGTCTCGTCCAGCACCACCCCCACCTGGGCCTTGACCGCCCGCTCGTCCGCCAGGTTGTCCAGGCCCAGCACCTGGATCTCCCCGCCGTCCCGGCGGACCAGGTTGAGGATGCACTTGATGGTGGTGGACTTGCCTGCGCCGTTCTCCCCGATCAGGCCCATGATGGTGCCGCCGGGTACGGTGAAGGACACGTCGTCCAGCTTGAAGGAGCCGTAGTCCTTGGTGAGATGGGACACTTCCAATGCGTTTTTCATAGTGTTTCGTCTCCATACAGAAGGTTGAGGGTCTCGGTGAGCTCGGCCAGGGTGACGCCGCCGGCCTTGGCGACGTCCACCGCATGGGACAGGTGCTCCTCGGCCCGGCGGAGGGTGTCCTCCCGCACCAGCTCCGGGTTCTGGGGCGCCACAAAGCACCCCTTGCCCGGCACAGTGGTGAGAAAGCCCTCCCGCTCCAGCTCCTCATAGGCCCGCTTGGTGGTGATGACGGAAATGCGCAGCTCCTTGGCCAGCAGCCGCATGGAGGGCAGGGCCTCGCCCTCCTTCAGCTCTCCCCGGAGAATGAGGCCCTTCATCTGCCGGGTGATCTGGTCATAGATGGGTACGCCGCCGGAATTGCGGATGATGATGTCCATGGTACACCTTCTTGATGTCATACTGTATATATTCAGCATATACAGTATGACATATGGAATTCCCCTTGTCAAGAGGGAAAATGAGGGTTACACTGTTGGTAGCTACAAAGGGGGTTGGAAAGCATGTACGCACCCATACTGGAGATTGACACCAGGAAAATCGAGGAGAACGCCCGAAAGCTCCACACCTTCTGCGCCCTGCGGGGGGTGGAGCTGGCCTTTGTCACCAAGGGCTTCTCCGCCCGCCCCGGGGTGATCCGGGCGGCCCGGGCCGGCGGCGTCACCCGCTTCGCGGACAGCCGCCTGAAAAACATCATCGCCGCCAAGACCGCCATACCCGGCCTGCACTACCCGCTCATCCGCATACCCGCCATTGACGAGGCCGAGGAGGTGGTGCGCTGGGCTGACTGTAGCCTCCAGAGCCAGATTGAGGTCATCCGCGCCGTGTCCGATGCAGCTGTCCGGCAGGGGAAGATTCACCCCATTATTCTCATGGTGGACGTGGGGGATCTCCGGGAGGGGGTGTTCGGCCGGGAGCAGTTGGAAGAAATTGCGGGGCAAATTCTGGGCTGTCCCGGTGTGGAGCTGGTGGGTCTGGGCACCAACGTGGGGTGTTACGGAAGCATCCTCCCCTCGGTGGAGAACACCCGCGTGCTGGTAGAGCTGAGGGACTTCCTCAACCGGAAGTACGGCTTCCATATCAAAACCCTGTCCGGCGGCTCCACCTGTACACTCAAGCTGCTGGAGGAGGGGCGGCTTCCTGCGGGCATCAATCACCTGCGGGTGGGCGAGGGGCTACTCTACGGCGAAGACACCACCGGCATGCGCTTTCTGGAGGGGTACCATACCGACGCCTTCCACTTCAAGGCCCAGGTGGTGGAGCTGCGCCGCAAGCCGTCGGTGCCCATCGGGGAGCACGGCCGGGACGGCAAGGGGGAGCTGCCCGAATACCCCGACCGGGGGGTTCACCTGCGGGCCATCTGCGCCGCAGGCAAGCAGGATGTGGCCTGGGCCGCCCTCACCCCCACCCTGCCGGGGGCGGAGATGATCGGCGCCAGCTCCGACCACCTGATTGTAGACGTGGAGGGGTGCGGAGGCCGGGTAAGGGTGGGGGACTGGCTGGACTTCCGCTGCGGCTATATGGCGGTGCTGGACGCCACCACCTCCGCCTATGTGGACGTGCGGGAGGTGTGAACGGCCTCCTCCGTGGGCAGAACGAAAACGAGAGCGGAAGCCGGATGGCCTCCGCTCTCGTTCACTTTGTCGAAAAAGCCTCGCAGAGTTCGCACCCGCAGGCGCGAAGCAAATAAAAGCCGCTTTCTCCAGCGGCATGTACGCCGGAGAAAGCACTTCTCAGCCCGCGCGCGGTGGGCTGCATCCGGCTCGAAAAAGCGGCGAAGCCGCTTTTTCGACGGTCAAAGAAAGCGGAAGCCGTCCGGCTTCCGCTCTCTTTGGTTGGATTCACTTACTTGTGGTCCACAGAATACATATGGGTGATGAGGTCCAGCACCTTGTTGGAGTAGCCAATCTCATTGTCGTACCAGGACACGACCTTCACGAAGGTGTCGGTCAGGGCGATGCCGGCGGTGGCGTCAAAGATGGAGGTGCGGGTGTCGCCCAGGAAGTCGGAGGACACCACGGCGTCCTCGGTGTAGCCCAGGATGCCCTTCAGTTCACCCTCGCTGGCCTTCTTCATGGCGGCGCAGATCTCGTCGTACTTGGCGGGCTTGGCCAGGTTGACGGTCAGGTCCACCACGGAGACATCCAGGGTGGGCACGCGCATGGACATGCCGGTCAGCTTGCCGTTGAGGGAGGGGATGACCTTGCCCACGGCCTTGGCGGCGCCGGTGGAGGAGGGGATGATGTTGCCGGAGGCGGCGCGGCCGCCGCGCCAGTCCTTCTTGGAGGGGCCGTCCACAGTCTTCTGGGTGGCGGTGGTGGAGTGGACGGTGGTCATCAGGCCGTCGGTAATGCCCCAGTTGTCGTGCAGCACCTTGGCGATGGGGGCCAGGCAGTTGGTGGTGCAGGAGGCATTGGAGACAAAGTTCATGCTGGAGTCATAGGTCTCGTGGTTGACGCCCATGACGAACATGGGGGTATCGTCCTTGGAGGGGGCGGACATGACCACCTTCTTGGCGCCGGCGTCGATGTGGGCCTGGGCCTTCTCCTTGGTCAGGAACATGCCGGTGGACTCCACGACATACTCGGCGCCCACCTCGCCCCAGGGGATGTCCTTGGGATCCATGCAGGCGAAGAACTTCACAGTCTTGCCGTTGACGATGATGGCGTCGTCGGTGTACTCAATGGTACCGTCAAACTGGCCGTGCATGGTATCATAACGCAGCATGTAGGCCATGTAATCGGGGGTCATGAAGGGATCGTTGATACCCACGAACTCGATGTCGGAACGGGAGATACCCGCGCGGAACACCAGACGGCCGATCCGGCCAAAGCCATTAATGCCAACTTTAATGCTCATAATGAATCGCTCCTTCGTTCTAATTTGATTCTTAAATGATTTCCAATTGCGCGCCTCCATTATAAACGAATCCGCGCCGAATGAAAAGGGGGAAAACAGAAAACTTACTGGGGAAACTGTATAAATTTACACCGGCACTATCGGTAAACGCGGTGGTTTCGACATGATTCGACATTTCTGCTTGAGCGGCGGGTCGGATTTTGCTATACTGACGTTATCATACCCTTACAACTTTACGGAATTCCTGCGCAAGCTATGGCAGGACTGGAAAGGAGGTCGGCGGCATTTGGATGAGAAGAGAGAGGATCTGGGACCGCTCCTGGTAGAGCAGTTCCGTCAGCAGATGAACAACCTGTCCGCAGCGATTCAGTTGCTCACGCCGGTGGTGCGGGAGAAGGCGGGGCCGCAGTACGACCCCTATTTGGCCATTCTGCACCAGAGCCTGTACCGGTTGATTCGTATGGTGGGCAATCTTGAGTATCTGGAACTGCCTGAGGGAGAGCTCCCCCTGCGGGAGGGCACGCTGGATCTGGCCGGGCTGTGCCGGGAGCTGGGGGAGCAGGTGTCTCCCCTGACGGCGCTGGCTGGCATCCGCTTTTCCTATGAGGAGGAGATAGGGAGCCTCCTCACCCATGGAGACGGGGCCCAGCTCCGGCGGCTGCTGCTCAACCTGATCGCCAACGCCGTCCGCGCGGCGGGAGAGGGCGGAGAGTCCGGCCTGCGCCTGGCCCGCCGGGGCGGGCGGGCGGTCCTCACCGTGTGGGACAACGGACCGGGTTTTCTCCCGGAAACCGATGAGCGGGAGCTGCTTCAGCGGCCGGGCAGCCTGGGTCTTGGACTGAAGGTGGCCCGCCGCATCGCCGCCCTCCACGGGGGGAGCATCGTCTTTGAGCAGCGGGAGGAGCGGGGCTCCCGGGCGATCGTGTCCCTGCCCCTCCGGCCGCCGGAGCCGGGCGAGCTGCTGAAAACGCCCCGGATGGGGTTTGACGGCAGCGGCGGATTTTCCGACACGCTCATCGAGCTGGCAGGCGTGCTGCCCTACCGGGCCTTTTTCCCGGAGGATGTGGAGTAATACAGTGCAGACGGCGCATGGCTGAGGCCATGCGCCGTCTGCATATCAGGGAGGAAAGGAAGGGAAAGAATTTAGTTGGGCAGGTATTCCAGGGGGTCAACAGTGGAGCCGTCCAGCGACATGCTGAAGTGCAGATGGCTGGCCAGGGCGCTCTCGGCGATGGCGGTGCCGCCCACCGAGCCCAGCACGGAGCCGGCGCCAACCGTGTCGCCCACCGCCACCGTGGGTACGGAGGCCAGGTTGGAGTAAGTGCTGGTCAGTCCGCCGCCGTGCTCCACCACAACGGTGGTGCCCATCATGGCGTCCTGGAGGACGGCGGTGACCGTCCCCGCGGCGGCCGCCTTGACCTCAGTACCGGCGGCGGAGGCGATGTCCAGACCGTCGTGGGTGCGCCAGTCGTCCATGGTGGGATTGTAGGAGAGCACCTCCAGGCTGTAGTCCGTCAGAATATCTCCCTGTACCGGCCAGGTAAAGACGGTGGGGGCAGCCTGTGGAGTGGGCTGGGGCGTGGCCGACGGCATCGCCGAGGGCGTGGCCGCCGGTACAGCAGGGGACGCAGGGACGGTGTGCTCCGGCGCAGGGGTGGCCGCCGGGCGGTTCATGAGGCCCGCGTCCACCGGCGTGGGCCGGGGAGAGGGGGTGACGGTGATCTGGGCGGTGCCCGCCACGGGGGCGTCCGGCTCATCCGGGGTGAGAGAGGAAAAGAGATAATAGCCCGAAATTCCTATTGCGGCGACGCAGAGGAACAGGACTATGTAGAAGCCCTTGCCCTCCAGAAAGTCGCCCATTCGTTTCAAGAATGGTTTTTTCATGCTGTTTAGCACCTCCGAGCCTATTGTGGACAGGCCTGGGCTTGGATATACATGGAAAACAAAAAAATTTCCCTTGACCTTCCACGGGGTGCAGGGTGTATTAAGAGAACGGCGATTTAAGAAAATTTTAACTAGGTGCGGCTCTGGAGTGACTAAAGCTCTAGGCGTGTAGACAAAAAATGATACTAGCTCGTTACTAATACGTTACTAACGGCGGATTCTTGGTGATTTTGTCAGGCCAGTTTTTTTACCTCTTTGGCGAGATCGGCGGGGGTGGGATGAATGTAGGTGGCGGTGACGTTCCCCTTGAGGGAATGCCCCAGGAGCAGCTTCACTTTGATCTCGCCCACTCCGGCACGGCTTAGAAGGGTGGCGAAGGTATGGCGGCACCAATGCGGGGTGGCCTCTGGTATGCCGAGCTGCTCTACCACTGGGGTAAACACCGAGATGCGGTAACGGTCGGAGGACATGCCTTTTTCCGCTGACAGCCATTGTTGCACGTAGGCGGAGATCTTGGGGTGGATTGGGATAATCCGGTCACGGCCTGCCGCGCTTTTCACACCGCACTGGAGGTAGCCGCCATCCTCGGAGCGGTAAGCGAAGGGGGTAAGGGACAAGAACTCGCTGATGCGCAAGCCGGTATAGCACAGAACCATGGCCTCTGATGCGCCGGGAAAACCGGCCCGCGCCAGCTCCTCCAATTTGGCAAGCTGGAGATCATTGAGCGCCCCCTTTTTGACCTTGATGTCGACGGTGGGAATATCCAAATACCGGGAGTAATCCTTCCCAATAATATCACGTTTCATAGCATAGGCATGCAATGCGCGGATCAAAATTGCATCGTTATTGATGCTGGACTGGGAGCGGCCCTCGTCCTCACCCTCGTCCAGGATGGCCTGCCACTCGTCCAGGGTAACGCTGCGCATTTTACGGGCGGCGTAGCGAGAGACACGCTGGTTCCAGGATGCCTTGTGGGAGGCAACAGAGGATTTCCCGCTCCTGGGGTACTCCCGCTCCGACCAGGCGGCATAGACCTGCTCTACGGTCCAGGAGAGCATATCCGCACTGGGGGTCTGCCCGGCGGCGGCCTTGCGGTTATACTCCTCCAACGCATCCTGGGCCTCCTGGAGCTTGGCGTGGTAGCTCAGCGCCACCTGGCGCACATAGCCGTCTTTATCCCTGGCGGAGATCTTCACAAGATAGGGGCGCCGGCGGTTGCCTGAGAGCTTTACAATGGAGCCGGTGCCGTTTGCACGTCGCATGAGTAGCCCCCCTTATTTTTTGGCATGGCTGACAATCATCTCGGGCGGATTTAGGCCCCAGGAGACTTGCAGGGCGCTGTCCTGCCCTAAAATGAGTTCCCGGCTGTAGACACCGCACTCCACCCGAACGAGGCAAGAAGGGGCCTCCAGAGACGCAGAGACGCTGCCGCCGGGGCCTATACTGCCCAGGAGCTGCCCGTCCACGTAGACGGAGACGCCGGTGCTGGCGAGTTCATTGTTGACCTGCGTTACGGTGATTTTCATGGCGTTCACTCCTTGATATAATACAAATGTTCGATTTTCGGCGTTTTAAGAGACCGGGGCCGTGGCCCCGGTTCTTTGCTATTCTCCGTAGTGTGTGCGGCACTGGGCAATCTCGATGCGCCCGTCCCGTATGCGATAGACCAGCCGGTGAGTGTCGTCGATACGGCGACTCCACCAGCCGGAGAGGTCGCCCTTTAAAGGCTCTGGCTTACCGATGCCGTCATAGCCACTGCGGTCGATATCCTTGAGCAGTTGGTTGATCCGCTTGAGCAGCTTCTTGTCCTGCTGCTGCCAGTAGAGATAATCTGCCCACGCCTCATCCTGCCACAGCTTATTCATCCTCCACCTCGATCAGCTCGTGGGCCTTGCCATTGCCAGCGTCCAGATCGGCGATGGCCCGGCGCAGGTGGGCCTGATTGGTCGCAGAGAAAAATGGGTCCATGCGCACCTCAAAGGGCAGACCGTGGCAGTACAAGCACTGCTTGAGGAACATGGTGGTGGCGGTGGTCATGTTCAGTCCCAGGTCGTTAAACAAGGTTTCAGCGTCCTTTTTTAGATTGTCATCAATACGGATATTGATGTTTGCCATACTATCAGCTCCTTTGTATATAGTATAGCATATGTACGCACAATGTCAACACGAATTAAAAGGCAAGATGTGTCCGACTTGGACACACTAGGAGGCACTGCCGTTCAATAAGGTACCCCGGCTTGGGCATCGTCTACCGCGTCCCAAAAGTCAGTTTCATTGACGATCACAACTCCTGCGCCTTCTTTGCGGAGGGCGACCGCCTCCTCGATTTTTCGGCCATAGCAGGCATAGGCCCAGCAGGGATTCCCTGCATTGCCTACGATCAGGTAGTCTGTCTTTTTGGACACCGCAGAGCGAACGGTTCCGCCTAACTGCTCAATGGTGGCGGCGATGTCGGCCCGCTTCGCCCGGTAGGACTCTCCGGTGAAACAGAAGGATTTGTCTTCAAAGGTGATTTCCGGGCGAACGGCACAGATGCCGCCCACACTGTATTTTTCGCGGAGTTTTTTGAACTCAACCTCGGACAGGTTATAGGAGGCTGTAAAGTCGATGACGTTCCCGAAGAAGGCCATCAGTTGATCCTTCTCCTCTGGGGTGATTTTCTTATCGTCCAGCACCACATAGAGCAGACTGTTGATCTCGTCGAATGGATACGTCCCCGCTAGAAAGTCGTTGGCATCCATCCAGGCCCGCAGCGTCTCAATCTCCTTCTCGTTCAGCTCGCCGTCAGATAAAAGGCCATGGAGCATGCCGGAAAGGAACTGGATGGACGATGTCACCATGTTATAGTAAGAACAATCATCTACAAAGTTGCTGCACAGCCAGAGGATGTCTTTTGACTCGTCCTCAGTCACCACACCATCCTCGCAGGCTCGTTCTATCACGGGAAGAATCTCAGAGAAGGGATGGCGATTCCGTAACTCCGCATGAATCTCACACCAATGAATCAGTTCTGTGACCTCATCTGTTCCAACGATACGATCCGAGTTGATGCCAGCGACCAAGCCGCGCAGTGTGTTGATGGCCTTATGCAGTTCTGCTGGTTTTGTAAATTGATGGTATTCGAGTTCTGCCCCCATATCCTGTCACCTCAAGTATGTCATTTCTGGCCGACCACATCGGGGTGTCCGAATCGGACACCCTCGCAAAGTCTATGTCAGCCTACTTGCAATGATAAATATTATTACGAGTCAATATTACGATTTTCCCCATAAAAAATCGTTCCTGAGTGAAGGATTTTCCGGTATCCACAGCCAAGTGCAAAAGACTTATCCGGGTGGATACAGGTTCGGGCATCGCTACACTCCTTGTAGCGGGAACAACAATCCCATTCTTTTGGATACCGATTCACGCACTCATGTGCGACGGATATTAAACACTCTGAATACTCTTGGATGGGATGCTGTTGGTTGATAAGGAGCCGAATATATTTAGGCTCGGATTTAAGGCGCTTCTGAGGTTTATCGGGCGGTATCAGGTCAGAAAAAACAATAGGCAGTGATATGTAGTGCTGACTGCCCCGAATACGAAGGCGAAACGCGGTGAAATTGGATAATGCGACTACACTGTATGTCGAAGTAGTGTTCAGTATCAGATAGTCTGGATTACAGCCCTGTGAGGAAACCGCGTCACGTAGTTGAGGCATAAGACGAGTAAGGTAATCCAATTCCTTGCGGGCCGGCGACTCAAAGCCGGCCAGTGTAATTTGTTCATTCATTTTAGCTTCCTCCGGCATTATCATGGCTATGCACCGGCTTCCATACGGTAATAGGCGACAGCCTGCCGCAGGAAAGATTCGGTCACACCAAAATAGTCCGCCAACTCCCAGGGCTCACGATATCCCTGACGGATGGCGTCCCAAAGCTCGTCCTCCGGGACGAGCTTTTCATATGCCCAGCGATTGGCCCGGCGCTCATGCTTCTGCCGGACATCACAGGTTGCCCAGCGATTGTAGAATGAGCCGGTTTCACAGTGGCCCAGCTCGTGGGCCAGCTTCACCTTTTCGTCGGCCAGCGTAGGCATCCGCCACGGGTCCATAGCAATGGCACAACTCCCGTCATTTTGCAGGACAGATAACGATTCCGCAGCACCCAGGTCAAACCAATAGACCCCGGTACCGTGTTCCTCCGCAAGGTCGTAGAGTTCTAACAGGTCAGTCATCCTTTTTCTCCTGGCGCTTCCTTTCGACCAGGAAGGCGGCGAAGCGCTCCACGTCATTCCACATGTCTTCCAGATCTTCTGGACTCAGATCCTTCTCTCCACCCCAAAAGGCGGCCATGAGATTGTCTTTTATGGGTTCATGTCCCTGTCCTGCTGAGGGTTCGGACTCGTCACGCCCTAAGACATAATCGACGGAGACCGAAAAAAAATCGGCAATTTTTTTCAGAGTCTCAAAGTCAGGCTCATATTTCCCGGTCTCGTATCCAGATAGAGCGGCCTGGCTGACAGAAAGGGCTTTTGCAAGCTCTACCTGCTTCATTCCGGAGCTTAGGCGTAGGTCTCGTATACGGTTCATTATATCAACCACCTTGATTCTATATTAGCATGATTGATATTTGTTTGGAATAGAGTATCAAGAAAATTGAAATAAAGCTTGACATATAAAGAAACTTGATATATTATGATGCCAGGGCGATATATAAAGATTGTTGATACGGAAAGGGGGGTGTGCATGAAGGGCCTGAAATGTTTGAGATTGGAGCGGAACCTAACACAAAAGCAGTTGGCAGAGATGGTAAACGTAAGTCAATCCAATATAGCTATGTGGGAGACCGGAGCCGCAATGCCAAGTGCGGCGAAACTCCCAGAACTAGCGGACGCACTGCACTGTACTATTGATGCCCTCTATGGCCGGGGAATCCCCAAGAACGGAGACGGGGCCGCAAGCTGAGAAAGGAGTTGCTTATGATCCGTACACCGGAGCAGCGGCAGATTGGCCGCTGGATTGAGAACCATTATGACATTGACAAGGTGCAGTGCGCTGAGGTGGTCACTAAGAACGCGGTGCGCCTGACCCTCCGGGGCCACGAGCCCACCATCCTGATCCTCCGCCAGAATGGGCGGGTGGACCAGATTCCCGAGGCGGCGCTTTTCGAGGCGGCCGTCTGACCTCATGCCAATATTGTACCCCTAGGGAGGAGTGATTACCATGCCGCAGGACAGGCGGAATATCTACAAAATCGCCCGCGAAGCGAAGGGTTTGACCCAGGAGGCAGCCGCGGAAAAGCTGGGTATCTCGGACAGCTCTATCCGGGCCTATGAGACCGGCCAGCGCATCCCGCCCCCGGAGGTGGTGGATCTGATGGTCATTGCCTACGACAGCCAGCTCCTGGGCATCCAGCACCTGCGGGCCAGCGCCGACATGGCGCGGAGCATCGTGCCGGATATCCGAGAGGTGCGGCTTCCGGAGGCCATCATGGAGCTGCTGGACCGGGTATATGGCTTTGTGGACGCCCACCGGGACCGGGAGCTGCTGCGCATCGGCAAGGACGGCATTATCGACGATCAGGAGCGCCCCATCTTCGACGCCATCGTGGCGGAGCTGGGCGACTTGGTAGAGGCCGCCATGGCCGTGCGCTACGCCAAACAGGGACATCTTGAGGAGGGAGTAGAGTGAAAAAGGCAACCAAGCGGCCGCTCACGGACGAGGAGATCATGGCGTATGACAACGTGCCGATTGATGTGGCGGCCCGATACATAGGCTGGTCGTCACCCACCATCTACCGTGCCCTGCGGGAAGAGCGGGCACCCTTCGGCTTTGCCGTTTGTAGCGAGGAGACAGGGACATGGACATACAACATCAGCCCCGGCCTCCTCGTGAAGTACAAGAGGGGAGACCTGCCCACCTACCGGCTCCGGGAGCTGGAGGAGGTCATGGTGCGCCACGTCCAGGAGGCGCTGGATCTGCGGCTGGCCGGAGTGTCGGCGCTCATGGGAAAGGTGCTGAGCGCATGAGCATGATACGGCTGGAGCTCAGCAATCGGGACTATAACACCATCGCGGAGGCCCTGCTGGAAAGCGCCCTGGACTGGGAGCACGCCGCGGACGAGCTGGGGCGTCTGCACCAGTTTTGCGCCCGGACGGAGGACCCGGCTTACGGGGCCAAGCTGGCCCGGCTGGACCGGGAGCAGTGCCGCCATAGGCGTCTCGCCCGGCGCAGGCGGGCCGTGCTGGAACGCCTGCAAAGACAGAAGGAGGCAGCATCATGCTGATGGAGCGTTGGAGACCGCTGGACCTGCGGCGGCGGGGCGAGCTGGGCCCGTATGATGGGGAGCTGATTGCCCTGCACATGGTCCCCAAGACCTCGGCCCGCAGTGAGAGGTATGTCGTCGGGCGGCTGGAGGTAGTGGCCGGGCGCACCTGGATGTACGGGGGAGGCCATACCTTGTCGCCGGCAAAAATGCGCAAGCACTATGACCTCCTATGGGTCCGCTTGCCGGAGGACGGGGATAAAAAAGAAGGCCCCAGCCACTTGGACACAGTGACTAGAGCCTAACGTGAAGACATCTGTATTATAGCACACAATTTTGATTTGCACAAGGGGGTGGTGCGCCGAATGAACCAGGGAAACGAACAGCCGGGGTTTTGGGCTCTGATCCCCGCCTCAGTGCGGTACGACAAGGAGCTGCCGCCAAACGCCAAGCTGCTGTATGGCGAGGTGACTGCCCTGTCGGATAAACTGGGGTACTGCTACGCCCAGAACAGCTACTTTTCCGACCTCTTCGGGCTATCCGAGCGCAGCGTGACCCGCCTGCTGTCCACGCTGGTGGACCGCGGCTATCTGCGGGTTGACGTGGTACGGGACACGGCCACGCAGGAGGTCCTGGAGCGGCGGATTTATGCCATCTACAACACTGAGGGGGCGGGGGCACCCCCTCCCGACAAAAATGTCGGGACCCCTCCTGACAAAATTGTCACCACCCCTCCTGACAAAAATGTCGGAGAGATCAATACAAGATCTGATCATATACCCCCTATAGTCCCCCAAGGGGGACCGCCCAAAAAGAAAAAGGCAAAGAGCGTCCCTGCCTGGAAGCCGGAGCGGTTTGAAAAGTTCTGGGCGTACTACCCCCGGCATGAAGACCGGGTGAGTGCCGTCCGAGAATGGGACAGGCTCAAGCCAGGGGACGAGCTGATCGACGCCATTGCACGGGCGCTGCTGTGGCAGACCAAGGAACCGGATTGGCCGGTACCCTACGCCTGCCGTTACCTGCGCAACCAGCGGTGGACGGACGAGCCACCCAGACCCAGGGCGCAGGGCCGGCCGGCAGCCCAGCAGATGACGGGCTGGCACATGGCGATCGTTGACGGAGAGGAGGTGCTGGTGCCAGATGAATCCGGCTGATCTGACCTGGGATCCGGCGGCGGAGCAGAGTGTGCTGGGCTCCATCCTGCTGTCCCCCGCCTGCCTGCCCACAGTAGAGCGGTCACTGCGGCCCGCCGACTTCCGCTTGGCCTCTGACCGGGCCGTCTATGAAGCCGTGCTGTCCCTGGAGCGGGCGGGCGGCTCTGTCGACCCAGTAACTGTCTTTGATCAGACTGCCAAGATGGGCGCGCCAGTATCCCGGGAGTATCTCTTCGGCTTGATGGAGCTGGCTGCCACGGCGGCCAACGTGGAGGAGCACGTCCGCATCGTCCAGGAAGATGTTCTCCGCTCCGGCCTGATGGAGCTGGCCGAGACCGTACATAGCCGGGTGACCAACCGGACGCCGGTAGCGGAGGCGCTGGCCCAGGCCCGCCAGACGCTGGACAAGCTGGAGCGTCAGGGCAGCGCTGGGAGGCTGGCCACCCCGACGGACATCCTGACCGCCTTCTACCGTCAACGGGAGGCGGTGGAAAGCGGGGACGGCAAGGCATACGTCTGCACCGGCTACATGGCCCTGGACAGCCTGCTGGGCGGCGGGCTGATCAACAGCGGGCTCTATCTGCTGGCCGCGCGCCCAGGTATGGGGAAGACCACCCTGGCGCTGAACATCGCCGACCGCGTGGCCAAGGCCGACCCGGTGCTCTTTATCTCGCTGGAGATGGACAGCGATCAGTTAGCTGCCAAGCGAATCTCCCGACTGACCGGCATCCCGTCCGAGCGGCTGCTTATGCAGCCGTTGACCGATGCGGAGGCCGCCCAAACGGCACAGGCGGCCAGCCAGCTCTCCACACTCTCCCTGTACTCAAACGAGGCCCCCACCATGACGGTGGACGATATCGGCACGCTGGCCCGGAGCATCGGCGGCCTGCGGCTGGTGGTGGTGGACTATTTCGGCAAGATCGCGCCGCCAGGGGAGCTTCGGCGGGCGGATCGGTACGAGTACACCACGGAGATCTCCGGGGCTCTAAAAAATCTGGCCCGGGCCTTGAAAATCCCGGTATTGGTGCTGTGCCAGCTCAACCGTGAGGTGGAAAAACGTATGGACAAGCACCCCCAGCTCTCCGACCTGCGTGACACCGGATCGCTGGAGCAGGACGCCGACGGGGTAATCTTCCTCTACCGGGAGGACTACTATGCCGACCCGGGCACGGTAGATCCAAACGTACCCTCCATGCTGGAGGTCAACCTGGCCAAGAACCGGCACGGTTCTGTGGGCCGGTGCAATATGGCTTTTTCCATGGCATCCAGCCGGGTTACTGCGCTCGCCAACCGGCCGACAAAGGCCCAGGAAGGGCCGGAACAAATGACTTTGCGGAAATGGAGGCAGCCCTATGGGAAGCGGACGGCGGCTGGAGCTGATTGAGGCGGAGTGCCGCCGGCATGCCGCCCTGGCCCAGGTGGACGCGGCCCACCGGGCCGAGCATGAGGAGGTGGCGGAGGCCCTGGCGTGGGCGCTTCGCTGTCTCGGGAAGGAGGAGCCCATATGCGTATCGGTGAGGCTTACACCTTTGTCCCCGCCGCCTTCGGCGCGGAAATTGGGGGCAAGGACACAAAAACCATCCCCCGGCGGGTGACCGGGCATATTGAGTACATCAACCGGGCCCACCGCTACTTCACCGTCCGGGTGGACACCGGGCGGGGAATCCTGCGGGAGAGCTTCAAATTTTAAACTGGAAGGACGATAAACGTGAAGACAATCGCCATTGTAAACCTGAAGGGCGGCGTCGGAAAGACCGTCACGGCCGTCAATGTGGCCGCTATCCTGGCCACCGAGTACGGCCAACGGGTGCTGCTCATTGACGCAGACCCCCAGGCCAACGCTACCCAGTCCCTGCTCCCGCCGGGGGAGTACAACACCCTGGCCGGGCTGCTGACCATACCGGACGCCTACTACGACGATCTGCTGTATCACAGTAGCATCCGGGGCCTGGACGTATTGCCGGCCGACGACGAGCTGCGCAACCTGGACGTGGATCTGCTCCAGGGGGAGCGGCCCAACCTGCGGGCCATCCGTGACCTGCGGGACGCGGTGGCGGAGGACGACGCCTATGACTGCATCGTGATCGACTGCCCACCCGCGCTGTCCCCGGCCTGCGCGGCGGCCATTGCCGCCTCTACCGACGTGGTCATCCCCATCAAAGTGGATGCTTACTCGGTCCGAGGGATGAATGAGCTGACCGCCCAGATTGAACGTCTGCGGAGCATCTACCCGGACGTGCATGTGGCGGGCTGCCTGCCCACCATGTGGTACCGATCGGACACGGTGGAGCAGGGGGAGCGGCTGCTCCAGGAGCAGGCCCCGGTACATGTCTTTGCCAGCCACATCCGGCGCAGCCCCAAGGTGGACGAGTCCACCTGGACGGGGGAGCCGGTGGTGAGCTGGTCGCCCCGCTCTGCGGCGGCCCAGGATTACCGGGCCTTTGTAGCAGAGTTCCTAGAAGAGGGGGCGGCAAAGTAATGGCAAAGTTTGATATCACGGCGGCCTTTGCCGCTGCCGTGGGGAATGTGTCCGATTCGGACACATCGCGGGAGACCATCGAGTACATCGGCCTGAACAAATTGGAGGCTGACCCGGGCAATTTTTACAGCCTGACCGGCCTGGAGGACCTGGCGGCCAACATTGAGCTTTGCGGGCTCCAGCAGCCCATCCGGGTAAGGCCGACGGAGGACGGGCGGTACGTCATCGTCTCCGGTCACCGGCGATGGTCGGCACTCAAACTCCTGCGCAGCACAGAGGGGAGCGGGGACCGATGGGCCAGCATCCCCTGCATCGTGGAGCGGGACGAGGCATCACAGGAGCTCCGGGAGCTGCGGCTGATCCTGGCCAACAGCTCCACCCGGGTGCTCTCCCCGGCGGAGGTGTCCAAACAGGCCCAGCGGGTGGAGTTGCTGCTCTACCAGCTCAAGGAGCAGGGCTATGAGTTTCCCGGCCGAATGCGCGACCAGGTGGCGGCGGCCTGCCAAGTGTCTGCCCCCAAGCTGGCCCGGCTCAAGGTCATCCGGGAGAGGCTGATACCCGCGTACCTGGAGGTATTCGACCGGAACAAGCTCCCGGAGCAGACGGCCTACGTCCTGGCACGGATGGAGACTGCTCTCCAGGAGCGGCTGGCGAATATGCTGCCGAACCTGCCCACCGGGAGCCGGGCGGAGGAACTGCTGGAGCTGGCCAAGGCCGGTACAGACTGGCGGCCAGCCTTCTCCTGCCCCGACGGCAGCCCCTGCAAGCGAGGAGACGCGTTCCTCCGGCATGATTTGGAGTGCTTCTACGGCGAATTGTGCAAGGGCGAAACCTGCTGCCTCCGGTGTCCCAAGGCCAAGACAGCATATTATGCCTGTGAGCGCATGTGCTCCAAGGCCAAGGCCGCCCGGAAGTTACAACGAGAAGAGGATGAGGCTATAGCGGCCAAGCGCGAGGCGGAGATCCAGGCGAAAATCCGGGAAAATGTGCAGCTCCGGGCCAAGAGGCTGGCCGCGGCCGCAGATGCCGCTGGGCTGGAAAATGAGGCATCCATCCTCATCTCAGAGTATGGACGGGGCCTGACAGTCGGGAAACTGCGGGATTGGGCCGCAGGCCACTTTGACCAGGATGATAGGCTGTATCCCAGTACCCTTAACGCTAGGGACTTCAGTGATCCGGTCCGGCTGGCCAAGGATCTGGGGTGCTCCACGGACTACCTGCTGGGTGTTACGGACGAGCTGACCGGCCCGCCGGAGACCTCTACATCCGCAGCGAAGCAGGCCCGGGAAACTGCGCCGGACATCGATTTTATTTATCCGCAAAAGCTCTGATCATCAAACAATTCCACAGCCACAGAAGAGCGGCCTGTACTGGTGCATCACGGGCCCTATGTCCCAAGGTGGGAGTCTCTACTGGTGGAGTGCTGAGAAGGAGAGATGGGAGCACGCGGCCATGGCCTTCCCGCTATCGCCGACCGTGACGATCTGGATGCGATGCCCGCAGCTCCCTGAGAGCATGGATTGGCAAAGGCAGGAGGATCCAGATGGCAAAAAATAAAAAATCACACCGCCGCCCCGGGCCGGGTAAGCCCCAGGGCGCGACCTATGCCCAGGTGCTGGCCCACAAGGCGGCCGTCCGGAGGGGGCTGGAACAGGCCGCCCGGGACGCCACGGTGCAGGTACAGGCGGATACCCATACTCAGCGGGCCATGTGGCTGATGGTGTGCTCCATCGCCGACGCCTACGGCTTCGGCCCCAAGCAACTGCAAAAGTTTTTCACCGCGCTCCAGGACAACACGGACGAGCTGGAGCGGATGCGGACAGACGTGGACGAGGAATACGCCTTTGAAAAGCTCCGCCAGAAAGCCCAGGCTGTTACCGGCATGGAGGTGCATTACCTCTATGAGCAGGAGGCCCTGCTTGCTGAGATGCGGGCGGCCAAGGAGGGGGTGTCAGCCCATGAGTAAGCGGATAATCCAAACCACACCCAGCGGCGAATGGATGCCGCTGCCAAAAATGCCGGTGGCGTGAGGCCGGGAGCCTATGTCGTTGGACGGTTATGGGCCGGAGACGATAGCCTAGGCCACCGGATACAGCATATCGACCACCGCGATGTACATGAAAGAATTTTTTAAGGCTGGACCATGTGAACGATGCTCATCCAAGAGCATTTGTGATGCGACCGGCGGGACGTGCAGAAGAAAAGAGCGGTGGAAAACTTGCAAGGAGGACCCGAACAATGGACGATAAGACGCGCGCCCTTCTGGGCGACCACGAGGCGACGAAACTGGCGCATCTCTCCCTCTTCTCCGGCATCGGGGGACTTGACCTTGCCGCCGAGTGGGCCGGATTTACCACCGTCGGACAGTGCGAGTGGGCGGATTATCCCACCCGCGTGCTGGAAAAGCACTGGCCTGATGTGCCCCGCTGGCAGGATATACGAACACTGACGGGAGATAGTTTTTATGAAAAGACAGGAATGCGAACAGTTGACGTTATTTCAGGAGGGTTCCCCTGCCAGCCGTTCAGCGTTGCCGGAAAGCGAAGAGGCAAGGAGGATGACCGTTACCTCTGGCCTGAAATGCTTAGAGTTATCTCGGATCTCCGGCCCGCTTGGGTTGTTGGCGAGAACGTTGCTGGGATCGTCAATATGGCGCTCGACCAGGTGTGCGCTGACCTGGAAAGCGAGGATTACGCCGTCCAAGCGTTTATTATTCCGGCTTGTGCCGTTGATGCCCCGCACAGGAGGGACAGATGCGCAATTATCGGGTGTAGAACGCTGGAAGAAAAACATAACGGGAAAGGATGGAGACCCAATTCTCTGGAAAACTCCGATTGCGTCAGATTCGGCAAACAGGGAATTTTATCACAACAGCCGAGGCGAACCAAATTTGAGCGGGATGGTAAAGATGTGGCCAACGCCGATTGCAACGGACTGGAAGAACAGGGGATGCAAGGATTACCGGAAAAACAGGGAGCATCAGTTGCAAACGGAGGTTGGTGGCCAGCTGAACCCGACGTGGGTAGAATATCTTATGGGGTTCCCTCTCGGGTGGACCGACTTAAATGCCTCGGAAACGCCGTAGTGCCCCAGCAGTTTTATCCGATCTTTCGGGCCATAGCGGACATAGAGAGGGGAATTATACATGGATGATATCAAATTAGCCCTTCTAGGCAATAAAGAGGCGGCCAAGCGGCTGACGGAGGCGGGGGTGCTGGTGCCGTGTGCCCATTGCGGCGGGGAAGCGAAATTTAAGAAGGGGTTCCCAAGCCGACAGATCGCGCATTGCCGACAAGCGGTAGTGCAATGCAAAAAGTGCGGCGTTCGGACTGTTACTCACAGGCAACTTCCGATGGAACGGTGGCAAGATGTAGACAGAGCAGCTATTGAGGAATGGAACACCCGCGCGCTGATCCTGAGCGCTGCGGAGATGGAGCTGCTGGAAAAGGAGGCCCAGCCGTGACGCGAGAAGAAGCGATCAAGTCATTGCAAAACATAATCGAATACTGGACATATAAGCCGACTGAGGTTGAAGCCGCTAAGATGGCAATTGCCGCCCTCCGCCCCGTCAGCCGGGAGCAGGTAGAGCGGGTGTGGCCGGGGTGTAACCGTTGCAAAGATCCTGATACAGCAATCGCATGGGAGCGGTGGGGACACCAATACTGTTCTCAATGTGGCCGCCCCCTCTCCCCGGAGGCATGGGAGGAATTGAGAAAGAGACTGGAGGCGCTGAACGATGGGAAGGGCGATTGATCTGGATGCGCTAAAGAAGTATATCAAGAAAACAGATTTAACCGCTGTTGAACGGGGTGCGCTTTTGCAGGCGATCTCTAATATGCCCACCCTCACCCCGCAGAACGAGCCGCTGACGCTGGATAAAAAGCGTATGATTGCAGAATCGTGTTTGCATTACAGCAAATCGGGGAGCTGTACCCTTCGGGGATATGCTCCATTAGATTGTCCAAGGTGCAAAGAGTGGCAGAGCAACGAGTCGAACGAGCCGCTGACGCTGGAGGAGCTGCGGGAGATGGACGGGGAGCCGGTATATATTATCGCAAAGGATATGGGTATAGCAGAATGGAATGTGATCACAGGAAAAGAACCTATTGCCATTGCTTACGATTGTCCAATGCCTGGATTCAAGAGCGTGGTGGAGGGCATCGCGTTCGCCAATGGTAGGGCGTTTCGCGCTGGAGCTTACGGGATTACCTGGCTAGCCTACCGCCGCCCGCCGGAGGGAGAAGGAAAGGAGAAACTCAACATGAAAAATAAGGACCTGCGGAGATTGCGCTGTCTGGTGACGGCGCAGACCTTGTGGCACCTGGAGCGGCTGGCCCAGATGGACGGGTGCGGCGACGTGGGCCGCATGGTAGACAAGCTGACCCGGGATAAGATGCTGGCCCTCCGCCAGTCTGTCGTCGGGCCATGGGCGGCCCACTGTGTGGCCCGGGCTAAGAGGGTGGATTGATGGCAAAGCGGCTCAAGACCATCACGGCGGGGCGCCTGGTGGTCGTTGGGTGCTACACCATCCCAACACCCCGCAGCACAGAGCGGGAAAGAAAAGCACTGCGTGAGATCTCCAGCGCAGCCCAGATGACGATTAACGCCAACCGCTCCTGGCAACGGCTGGAGCTGCTGCTGGCCGCCAACTTCGGGCGGAGAGACCTCCACGTGGTGCTCACCTATGACGACGAGCACCTTCCGGCCAACCGGCAGGCGGCGGTGAAGCGGGTGCGCAAGATGCTGCCCCAACTCCGGGCCGTGCGGAAGTCCAGAGGGCAGGAACTCAAGTACATATATGTGACGGAGCAACTCAGCTCCGAGGGCGGGCGGCTCCACCACCACTTGATAATCAACGGAACCGGGGCGGATCTGGATGTGCTCCGCTCCCTTTGGCCTTATGGTGAGGTGGAGCTGGAGCCCCTGGACACATGGCAGGGCTACGAGGCCCTGGCCAAGTACCTGACCAAGGAGCCTAGGGAGCTGGGCAAGCCGGAGGTGGGGGCGCGGAACTGGGCGGCCTCCCTTGGGCTGAAAAAGCCGAAGGTGGAGAGTGAAATCGTCAAGGATAACCTGACGGTGGCCGCGCCGCCCGGAGCAGTCATCCTCAGCGCACCGCCACCCGTGCGAAACGAGTTTGGCGAGTTTGTCGTGCTGAAATACTATTTACCAATAAGGAAGAAGGAGGAGAAGAAAGGAACCAGGCCACCGCGCAGGCGGAAAAGAAAATAGCCCTCGCGTCTTTATTCGGTCTGGAAACCAGTGGTAACAAGTCCGTGAGGAGGTAGAAAATGCATGGAAAAGTTGCAAAACAGAGGCGAGTGTGGTAAACTAATCGTGAAGGACGGATGGCTGAAATGTCCGTCCTGCCGCAAGCGGCTGCTCCGAGTGGAGCGCGACACTGCGGCGCACAATCTCATTGTCTACTGCCGAAACTGCAAGCGCAGTGTAACGGTAGACATCGACAGAGGCCAGTGCTTTGAGAGCCAGAGCCCGACATGATCCCAGCGTGGGATGTGGTCGGGCTCTGGCTTTTTGTTTTGCCCGGAGGTGATAGCCCGTGGCCATGAAGCCGCTCCGACCATGCCGGTATCCAGGATGCCCGGAGCTCACCCGAGAGGGATACTGCCCCAGGCATAAGCCCAAGCGGGCGGGGCGCCGGGTGTCCGCCCAGTGGCACGGCTGGTACAGTCTGCCCGTCTGGACGGACGACCTGCGGCCCAATCAGCTCTTGCGTGAGCCGTGGTGCCGGGAGTGCGCCCGACGGGGCATACGCACCAGGGCCACGGTGGTGGACCACGTCCAGCCCCACCGAGGGGACTGGGCCCGCTTCACTGACCGTGCCAACCTGCAGAGCCTGTGCAAGCCCTGCCACGACCGAAAGACGGCCCGGGAGATAGCCGAGGAGCGGCAGAAAAACGCGGGAATTTAAGCCGTCGTGCTGGCGGGAAGCTACGTCTGTGCCCGGGCACGGGCGCGGGTGTCTGCGTGTCCATGCGCCGGGGCGCGCCCAGGGCAAGCCAAAGGCTTGCAGGCCCTCCCCCCGCCCGAAAAAGTTTCGGGGGAGGGGCCGCAAGACCGCGCGGCCCCTCGTGTGAGAGAAAATGTCCCCCATCAGGAAACCGGCCCCCAGCGGCGGCCGGACAGGAGGGGCTTAACATGCCCACGCCGCCCAAGGCGCTGGAACACATGAGCAAAAATCTGACCGAAGAGGAGCGGAAGCTCCGGGAACAGGCCGAGGAGGGGGTAATCCCAGACCGGGGACGGGAATCATGGCTGGAGCGTCCCGCCATCATGACCAAAAACGCCGCCGCCGCACGCTACTGGCGGAAGGTGCTGCAGCGGATGGAGGGCCTGGCCATCCTGGACGACCTGGACAGCGACGCATTAGGTGTCTACTGCGTGATGATGGCCCGCTATGAGGTCCAGTGCAGGCTGCTGGCCCAGGCGGCCAAGGAGCTGAAGGCAGCGGCAGGCGCACCGGAGGAGGTGGCAGAGGCGGTGTCCAAGTTGGACACAGTGAGCGGCAAGATGCAGTCGCTGGAGCGGAACATCCTCCAGTACGCCGAGAAGCTGGGGCTCACACCGTCGGGCCGGGTACGCCTGGCCCAGAAGCGGGCCCAGGCGGCCGCCGGGGCTAGGGACGATCCGGACGGTGATCTCTTTGGGGACTAGATGGCAGAGCGGTCTGCACCATCCGGTCAGCGTCTACGCCAAACAGGTGACCCAGGGCAGGCTGCGGGAGCAGTGCTGCAAGTACGAGATCCTGGCCTGCCAGCGGCACCTGGATGACCTGAAGCGCCAGGGCACAGAGGGGTTCCCCTGGGTGTTCGACGCCACACGGGCCGACCGGATTATCCGGTGGTTTGGCCAGTGCATCCAGGTTCGGGGTGTGGACGCCGGCAAGCCCATTGTGCCGGAACCCTGGCAGGTGTTCGATTTGGGCTGCACCTATGGCTGGGTTCACAAGGATACGGGCGCCCGGCGCTTCACCCACACCTACAACAAACGGGCCCGCGGCAACTATAAGAGCTCCGAGAAGTCCTGCCAGGGCCTCTACCACATGTGTGGAGACGCCTGCTATCCGCCTTACCGGCCGGAGCTTGCCCGGTTTGAAATGGAGCCGGAGGTGGAGTGCGCGGCCGTGGACCGGGGACAGGCCATGCGGGTGCTGGGCGACGCCAAGAAGATCGCCCTCAAAAGCCCCAATATCGCCAAGCGGCTGCTGGTCCCCCGGTCGAACCCCATCGTACACCGCACACGGGGCGGCTACATGCGGGCGCTGTCCAAGGACACCAAGAACAAGGACTCCGGCGCCCCCTGCTATTTCGTCGTGGACGAGTATCATGCCCACCCTACCTCGGAGATCTACGACCTGGGTACCAACTCCTTCGGCAAGCGGCTCCAGTCCCTGCTGGACGTGATCACCACTGCCGGCGACGACGCGGGCAATAAACCCTGCTACACCGAGGAGCTCTACGCCAAGCGGGTGCTGGAGGATCCGGCGGGTACCGACGAGAGCTACTTTGTGATGATCCGGGAGCTGGACAAGGGGGACAACCCCCACAACGAGGCAAACTGGTACAAGCCCAACCCATGCCTGCGCTACCCAAGCCAATACAGCGAGATCCTGCTCAAGCAGATCCGGGACGAGTACAACGCCGCCTACACCTCCAACGACCCGGACAAGATCCGCAAGTTCCTGACCCGGCGTATGTGCGTCTGGCAGACAGGCAGCGTCAACCGCTACCTGGACGAGCGGTGCATGGTACTGGCCCGGAAGGCCATGGTGCCGCCGGCGGCCTTCGCGGAGCTGACCGACGGTCTGGCCTGCAACTGCGGCTTCGACCTGGGCAAGCGTATCGACCTGTCCGGCGTGGCCGCAGTGTTCGATCTGCCGGACGGCCGGATCGCGGTAAAAATGCACGGCTTTATGCCGGAGAACGGGGCAGACCGCCACGAAAAGACCGACCGGGTGCCTTATAAGGCATGGGCGGAGGGCGGCTGCTGTACGCTCACCCCGGGCGACGTCACCGACAACAGCTACGTGTATAACTGGATCTGCGCCGGCGAGCGGGAACACGGCTGGGAGGTGGAAGAGGTGGACTATGACGGCCACAACGCCACCGACCTGGCCATCCGCATGAACGAAGACCGGAACCGGGAGGACTGGTGCGTGGAGGTGGCCCAGACCTGTGCAGGCCAGAACCTGGCGGTAAAGACCTTCCGGGAGCTGTTGCTCCAGGGGAAGGTGGTAATCGAGGAGAATCCCCTGGCCCTCTGGTGCCTAGGGAACGCCGTCGAGATCCAGAATAACTACGGGGACATCAAGCTCAGCAAGCGCCACAAGGACGATACTGAGCGCATCGACCCCGTGGCCGCAGCTATGAACGCCCTGGCCCGGGTGCTGGTAAGGTTGAACGGGAAGCCGGATCTAGCGGAGGCGCTCAGCAGGCCGGGCTATAGCTTATAAAGTCCGATTTGGACACAGGAAGGAGAGGCCATGAAAAGACTGACACGTGCGCTGAAAAAGCATGGTACGGATCTGGTGATGGTGGCGGGGGCTACTGCGGTGGCGGTGGGGTGCGGGCTGGTGTACCTGCCGGCCGGGCTCATTGCCGGCGGTGTCCTGGCCATTGCCGGGGCAGTCCTGTCCGCGCTGGGAGGAGGTGAGGATGTATGAGCATGAGCCGCAGCCTGGCCCGCCTGGCGAGATCCCCCACCAGGGCCAAAGCGTTGACGGCATCGGCGCTGATGGCCGCCGGCTATCCGGCGGCCGCAGAGGACCCGGAGACCTTCGCCCGGAAGCTCTCCACCGTGGACCGGTGTATGAGCATTCTGGCCGGCTCCATGTCCAAGCTGCCCAACTACATCTTCGACAGTGGTACCCGGGAGCGGCCGACGCACCCGCTGCTCCATGTGCTTAACGTCCGGCCCAACGAGGCCATGACACCCAGCATCCGCAAAGAGGTGCTGGAGAACAGCCGCAATGAGGGCGGCAACGCCTACGACTGGATCATTCGGAGCCCGCGAACCGGACGGGGGACGGAACTGATCCCAGTGCCCTGGTACCTGGTGGAGCCATGGAAGAACGAGGCCGGGCAGATCTGGTACACCGTCACCCATCCATTGACCGGGGAGCCCATGGTGCTCCCCCAGGAGGATATCTGCCACTACAAGGGGGCCACCCGGGACGGCCTGAAAGGGATATCGGTTCTGCGGCGGGCCTCGGACACCCTGGCCTCGGCCCGGGCGGCCCAGGAGTACGAGCGGGCCTACTATGAGAGCGGTGGACAGCCTGCCGGCGTTCTCAAGACGGATACCGACCTGGGAGGATATGTCAAGGGCCCCGACGGCCAGATCCAGCGGCGGACGGACGGCTCGCCGATCAGCATGAAGGACGCTCTGCGGAGTGAGTGGGAGAAGATCCACGCAGGGCCCAGGAACGGGCACCGGGTAGCCATCCTGGATTTAGGGCTGGATTACAAGCCGATCGCCTCCAGCAACCAGGAAGCCCAGTTTGTGGAGTCCAAGGAGGTGTCCGTCCGGGATATCGCCCGGTATTTCGGCGTCCCCCTCTACAAGCTGGGGGAGGGCAAGGAGGCGTACAGCTCCAACGAGCAAAACGCCATTGAGTACGTGGTGGGTACCCTGCACCCCATTGTGACCCAGTATGAGGAGGAGCAGACCTGGAAGCTGCTCACCGACCGGGAGATCGCCGCGGGGCTGGAGGTGCGCATCAACCTCATGGCGGAGCTGCGGGGCGACTCGGCGGCCAGGATGCACATTTACCAGACGATGCTCCAGGAGGGCCCCTACTCGGTAAACGAGGTGCGGGCCCTGGAGGACCTGCCCGACACCGAGGGGGGCGACGAGCACCGGGCCAGCCTGAACTATGTGCCCCTCCGGCTGTGGCCGGAGCTGAGCCTGAAGAGGGCGGAGAGCCGCCCGCCGGCAGAATGAGGAGGAGAACGTGGAACAGATTTTGAAGGAGGCCCGTCTGGGCAGGGCGGAGCTGGACGAGGATGAGCTGGCGCTGGTCAACGCACAGACCCTGCGGAAGCTGGAGGCGGAAGAGGTGTTCACCTTCCGCCTGGCCGCCTGTGACAATCAGGTGGACCGGGATCATGAGAGATTCACCGATGAAACCCTGGCGGAGTTGGCAGGACGGTACGTGGGCCGGACGGTGCTGCTGGATCACAACTGGAGCGCCGGCAATCAGACGGCCCGGGTGTACGCTGGAGCTGTGGAAGACGGCCCTGGGGAGGGTGTGAAGCGGCTGGTACTGCGGTGCTATATGCTCCGCAATGAGCAGACAGCCTCCACCATCGCCGCCATCGAGGGAGGTATACTCCGGGAGTGCTCCGTGGGCCTGGCGGTGCGGCGGGTGCTGTGCTCCATCTGCGGGGCGGATCAGGCGGCGACCCTCTGCAAGCACATCCCTGGCCGGGAATACGACAGCCAGGTGTGCCACATGGATTTGGACGGGGTGGCCGACGTGTACGAGGTATCTCTGGTGGCGGTACCGGCCCAGCCCGGTGCCGGCATCGTCAAAGGCAAGCGGTACGGCGGCCAGGAGCCGCCCCCGGAGAGCGGCCCCACGGGCAGAGAGCCCGGAGCAGATAGCCGGAACTGGCAGGACGAGGCCCTGCTGGAACTGGAAAAAAATCGTTTTTGACAAGGAGGAAATGACATGAGCGAGAACATGAGACGGGAGCTGACGCAGAAGCTCCAGGACCGAACTACTCTGGTGGAAAAGGCTGAGAGTCTCCTGAAGGATGGGAAGCGGGAGGAGTACCGGGCCGAGATGGACAAGGTGCGGAACCTCAACGGCGAGATCGAGGATCTGAAGAGCCTGATTGAGGAGCAGGACCGGAAGTTCATGGAAAAGGCGATTGACCCTGCCGAGGAGAGGGACAAGGCCGCGGAGCGGGGCAACGACCTGATGAAGGGCCGGGAGGTAACGTTCTCTGTCCAGGAGGTGCGTAAGGCCCTCTTTGTCCCCGGCGCGGTGGAGAAGTCGGTCACCCTGGCCACCGGAACCCTGGCCCAGCCCACCGGGGCCGGCACCAACATCCGTGATCCCCTGGGCTACGGCGTGGGGGCCATCATCGACCAGGTGTACGTGCAGGATCTGACCGGCATGGCCTCCTTCCTGGAGCCCTATGTCATCAGCGAGTTCGACGCCAGCGGCGCCAAGGTGAGCACCGCCGCCGGAACCGCCCGCACCGATTCCGACGACCCCACCTTCGGCGTGGCCAAGATTTCCCCCTATGAGCTGACCACCACCAGCTATGTGGACCGCAACATCGCCCGACTGACCCCGGCCAACTATTACGCGAAGGTGTTCGCCATGGCCATGCGGGCCATGCGCCGGGATACGGTGGAGATGATCTTCAACGGCGACGGCCAGGGTACACCCGATATGTACGGCATCAAGAACGCCAAGAACGTGGCGGGCAGCGCCATCTTCGCCAGCCTCAACGTGGAGGAAGTGGGACCGGATCTGCTGACCGACCTGATGTTCGCCTACGGCGGCGACGAGGAGCTGGGCGGAAACTGCCGGCTGTACCTGAACAAGAAGGATCTCCAGGCCCTGGGTAAGCTCCGGGGAACCAACGAGAAGCGGCGCCTCTTCGACATCGTCCCCGACGCCGGCAATCCCAATACGGGCATCATCCGGGAGGGCGGCACCATCGTCCCCTATTCCATCAGCTCCAAGCTGACCGCCCTGTCCGCCTCTACGGCCGGGAGCTCTGACATCCAGACCATGGTGTACGGAGACCCCATGAACTACGAGCTGGGACTGTTTGGAGACTACACTGTGCGGGTGGATGAGTCCGTCAAGGCCGTGGAGCGGATGCTGACCATCCTGGGCGACGCCATGGTGGGCGGCAACCTGATCGTGGACAAGGGCTTCGTGGTGGCCACGCTGCCCAAGACCGGGGGCTAATCCATGGCCATGAGCGAGGCGCGGATGGCCAGCCTGCTGGCCTACTGCCGCATCGAGGAGCCAACCGCGGAGGAGCGGTTCACCCTGGAGGGGCTGTACGACGCGGCGGTGGGCTATCTGGAGCAGGCGGGGGTGTCTGAGCCGGAGGAGGGCACCCCCCGCCGGGCCCAGTACGACCTGTGCGTCAACTTCATGGTGCTGCGGGACTTCGATTTGCGGACGGCCACGATCACCGGCACGATTGTCAATGACAACCCGGCCTTCCGCCGCATGGTCACCCAGCTCAAGCTGACGGAGCCGGATGTGTCCAACTTGGACACATAGGAAGCGCGGAGCGCCCGGGAGCAGGGAAACAGCGAGACCCGCAGGCGAAAAAGCAGTTGCGCCGCAGGCGCAAGGTGTTTTTTGCGGAGGGACGAGCAGTTGCCCGTCGCGGAGGGCGCGCAGCGTGACAACACAGAAGCGCGGAGCCGTCGTGAGCCGCGGCACAGTGAGCCGCGCAGGCCGGAAAACAGGCCGGCCGAAGCCCGGCGGCATTTCCGGCGGAGCGGGGAATAGTGACCGCGTCGCGAACAGGCAGAGCGTGACAGAAAGCGCGGAGCCGTCGTGAGCAGCGGCACAGGTTGCCGTCCGGGCGGGAAAATGAAAATTCATGAAGATTTCATTTCTCATCCGGGCGGAACTATGGTATAATAGCCGCAAAGCGGCTATTACACTTGCATTTCAGCCGTTTTTCCCGCCCCTTGCGGGGCAACCGAAAAACAGAGCGCATTATACCATTCCGCTGATGCTTCCTGGTATAATGTCCGAATCCTAAATCACTATGGTCAGGAGGGGTTTCCATGAAAAACCGTGTCACCGTCACCATCGCCGGACAGGAGTATACGCTGGTGGGCACCGAGGAGGCGAGCTACACCGAGAAGGTGGCCGCCCACGTGGACGCCAAGGTGGAGGAGGTTTTGAGCGGAGCCCATGTGTCCCTGGTGGATGGGGCCATCCTGGCGGCGGTCAACATTGCCGACGAGTACTTCAAGGAGGTGGAGGCCGCCGAGAACCTGCGCCGCCAGCTCAAGGAGTACCTGGAGGAGGCCACCAAGATGAAGCTGGAGCTGTCCGAGGCCAAGCGGGAGATCTTCAAGCTGCAGAACAAGAAGTAAGAGAGCGGAGCGGGCGGCTTTGGCCGCCCCCGCCAGGGAGGATTCCGTCTATGCTGGAATTGCTCGCCCCCGCCGGGTCCATGGAGGCCGTGGCGGCGGCTGTTCAGAACGGCGCCGACGCCGTCTATCTGGGATACGGGGACTTTAACGCCCGCCGCAACGCGAAAAATTTCTCGGAGGAGGAGTTTGCGGCGGCGGTTTCTTATTGCCACCTGCGGGGGGCAAAGGTCTACCTGACCCTCAACACCCTGCTCACCGACCGGGAGCTGCCCAAGGCGGCGGAGGTGGCCGCCCAGGCCAGCGCCATCGGCGCCGACGCGGTGCTCATTCAGGATCTGGGCGTGCTGCGGATGCTCCGCCAGGTCGCCCCCGATCTGCCCGTCCACGCCTCCACCCAGATGACCCTCCACAATCTGGACGGGGTGAAGATGGCCGCCGATCTGGGGCTCACCCGGGCGGTGCTCTCCCGGGAGCTGAGCCGGGATCAGATTGAATCCATCTGCCAGCGCGCCCCCATCGAAATCGAGGTCTTCGCCCACGGGGCCCTGTGCATGTGCTACTCGGGGCAGTGCTTTCTCTCCTCCGTCATCGGCGGGCGCAGCGGCAACCGGGGCCTGTGCGCCCAGCCCTGCCGCCTCAAGTACGGCTGGATGGACAAGGCCGACGCCTACCCCCTCTCCCTCAAGGATCTGTCCCTGGCGGGACACCTGCGGGAGCTGCGCAGGATGGGGGTGGCCTGCGTCAAGCTGGAGGGCCGCATGAAGCGGCCGGAGTACGTGGCCGTGGTCACCGGCATCTACGCCCGGGCCATCCGGGAGGATCGGGAGCCGACGGAGGAGGAGCTGGAGCAGCTCCGGGCCGCCTTCTCCCGCCAGGGCTTCACCCAGGGCTACTACCTGGATCAGCAGGGGCCGGACATGTTCGGTGTGCGAGAATCTATACCACTGAAGTGTATGCAAACCGGATTGAATTCGCAGGTGCAAAA
>ENA-OPTX01000379-OPTX01000379.1-human-gut-metagenome-genome-assembly--contig:-NODE-379-length-28111-cov-9.789350_pt1 | contig 28111 bp, 28 predicted proteins | sample MGYA00241465_ERZ501922 | MGnify/ENA primary metagenome ERZ501922 (study PRJEB25962, sample SAMEA2042399) | human gut metagenome | biome: human gut; feature: human-associated habitat; material: faeces...
CAAGCTCTTTACTGCAATTGAGATTGCCATTGAGATTGCTTGCGGATTTTAGGTTTATTTCTTTAATATGTGAAAACCAATCATTTCCGTTGCTACGATTAAGCCCAATGTTAACTAATCCTTAATCGTTCCACCATGGTGGAACGATATTTCCCTCGTGGTGGAATGATATTTTCTCCACGGTGGAACAATATTTTCTCCATGGAGGAACGGTTAAAGGTATGCAAGGGAAATGATTAATGTTGTTCATGTTTTATCATCTCTGATTCGGGCGACAAAAGTAGAGCTTTTGAATGGAATGGAAATTAACAAATGGTAATTTCCGACAGAAAAAATGATTTTAATTCTGCCAAACTGACAGATAAACTGCCACAAGTATAAATCTGCGGCTGCTCTGAACAATTTGGCACAACGTTTGTCTTTTTATTGGCGTCTGCCACTGAGGCGGACGTCGAAACAGAATAATAACAAATAAAAAAATAACGATCATGGGAAAAATTATTGGTATTGACTTAGGAACAACAAACTCTTGCGTTGCAGTATTCGAAGGTAACGAACCTGTAGTAATTGCAAACAGTGAAGGCAAGCGCACCACTCCTTCAGTAGTAGCATTTGTTGATGGTGGCGAACGTAAAATCGGTGATCCTGCCAAGCGTCAGGCTATCACGAACCCCACCCGTACGGTTTTCTCCATCAAACGTTTCATGGGCGAAAACTGGGACCAGGTACAGAAAGAAATCGGCCGTATGCCTTATAAAGTAGTAAAGGGTGACAACAATACTCCGCGTGTAGACATCGACGGACGTCTCTATACCCCGCAGGAAATCTCTGCAATGATTCTGCAGAAGATGAAAAAGACTGCCGAGGATTATCTGGGACAAGAAGTGACAGAAGCTGTAATTACCGTCCCCGCATACTTCTCAGACTCCCAACGCCAGGCTACGAAGGAAGCCGGTCAGATTGCAGGTCTTGAAGTGAAGCGTATTGTGAACGAGCCGACTGCCGCAGCTCTTGCTTACGGTATTGACAAGTCTCACAAGGACATGAAGGTTGCCGTATTCGACCTTGGTGGTGGTACATTCGATATCTCTATCCTCGAATTCGGTGGCGGTGTGTTCGAAGTATTGTCAACCAACGGTGACACTCACCTGGGTGGTGATGATTTCGACCAGGTAATCATCGACTGGCTGGTTCAGGAGTTCAAGAACGACGAAGGTGCCGACCTGACTCAAGACCCGATGGCTATGCAACGTCTGAAGGAAGCTGCTGAAAAGGCTAAGATTGAACTGTCCTCTTCTACAAGCACTGAAATCAACTTGCCGTACATCATGCCGGTAGGCGGTGTGCCCAAGCACTTGGTGAAGACGTTGACCCGTGCCAAGTTCGAGGCTCTGGCTCACAACTTGATTCAAGCTTGTTTGGAACCTTGTAAGAAGGCTATGAGCGATGCTGGTCTGAACAATGCGGACATCGATGAAGTAATCCTTGTAGGTGGTTCTTCACGTATCCCGGCTGTACAGAAGTTGGTAGAAGACTTCTTCGGTAAAGTTCCTTCCAAGGGTGTGAATCCGGATGAGGTAGTAGCCGTAGGTGCTGCCGTGCAGGGTGCCGTTTTGACGGACGAAATTAAGGGCGTTGTGTTGCTGGATGTTACTCCGCTGTCTATGGGTATCGAGACTATGGGTGGTGTGATGACGAAGCTGATTGATGCCAACACTACCATCCCCTGCAAGAAGAGCGAGACATTCTCTACTGCTGCCGACAACCAGACGGAGGTTACCATCCATGTATTGCAGGGTGAGCGTCCGATGGCTGCACAGAACAAGTCAATCGGCCAGTTCAACCTGACAGGTATTGCTCCGGCACGTCGCGGTATTCCTCAGATTGAGGTGACATTCGATATCGACGCCAACGGTATCTTGAAGGTGTCTGCCAAAGATAAGGCTACCGGTAAGGAACAGGCTATCCGTATCGAAGCTTCCAGCGGTTTGAGCAAGGAAGAAATCGAAAAGATGAAAGCCGAAGCCGAAGCCAATGCCGAAGCAGATAAGAAAGAGCGTGAGAAAGTAGACAAGTTGAACCAGGCCGACTCTATGATTTTCCAAACCGAAAATCAGTTGAAGGAACTCGGCGACAAGCTCCCTGCCGACAAGAAGGCTCCGATTGAAGCTGCTTTGCAGAAGCTGAAAGATGCCCATAAGGCTCAAGACCTGGCTACCGTAGATTCTGCCATGGCCGAACTGAATACGGCATTCCAGGCTGCAAGTGCTGAAATGTATGCCCAGAGCGGTGCTCAGGGTGGTGCACAGGCTGGTCCTGATATGAATGCAGGTCAACAAGGCGGTGCTCAGGATAATACAAAGCATGGCGATAATGTGCAGGATGCTGATTTTGAGGAAGTTAAGTAATTATCGATAAACAACGATAAAAATCTATAGGAAAAGGTGTGAAACTCAATGGGTTTCGCACCTTTTTCGTTTTTAACACTTGGCAATACCTATCTTGAATTACACGATTTTTATTGTATATTTGTACCATATTTGTACCGCAACAAAAAAGGCGATAAGGTGCAACAAATCAACAGTAGAATAATTGGTAATCAAAACATAAGCATATGCCAGCAGCCAAGTTTAAAATAATCCGAAAATGCGAAGTCTGTGGAGAGGAGTTCTACGCAAAAACGTTAGATTCTTTTTACTGTTCTCCGCGCTGCTCGAAAATAGCCTACAAACGTAGAAAAGCAGAAGAGATGCAGCAACAAAGATTAGACGAGATGGTAAAGACCATTCCAGAAGCCCGTGAATACATCACGGTAACGGAAGCCCATGCTCTGTTTGGTATAAGCCGTAATACCGTGTATCGGCTCATTGAAAAAGGGAGAGTGGCTTTCTTTAATACAGGGAAGAATCAGACCAGGCTCAAGAAGGATGATTTGATGAAACTTTATCCTCTTCGAGAAACGCCTTTAGAAGGAAATAAAAAAACTCCTCGAAAGAAATATAGCATGGAACCTGAAGACTGTTATACCATCGGGGATATTAGCCAAAAGTATAAGTTGGATGAAAGTACGGTCTATAAACACATTCGTAAATACTCCATTCCTACTCGACAAATAGGCAACTTTGTCTATGTACCGAAAAGTGAGATTGATGAATTATATAAAGGCATACAGGTATGAAAAAGGCATTAGTCAATACAAAAGTCACCGTGAAATTGCGGAAAGCAGAAAAGCGGAATGAATGGTATCTGTACTTGGAAGCATATCCGGTATTCACAGCAGAGAGTACCGTTCCGCAACGAACACGGGAATATCTGAATCGGACCATAGCTACTCCCCTATGGGATAAAAGCCGGAATGCACGTACTTCTAAAGATGGAAACGTGAGTTTTAAGCCTAAACGAGACATCAATGGCGTCATCCAATGCAAATCACACTTGGATCAGGAAGCCTGCATCTATGCTGATAAGGTAAGAGAGATTCGCCAAAGGGAGTTCGACAACGCTTTTCTTTATACAGACACAGACAGTGAACAGGCGCAACAGTTGGAACGTTCACGTTACAACTTCTTGGAGTATTTCAGGGAAATGGAAAAGAAAAGGCATGCCCAGTTCTCAGAAGCTATCAGTACTACATGGAATCGGGTTTATGAGAACTTCAAGATTTTTATCAATGGAGATACCATACCTTTTTCTAAGATTGACCTGAAGCTGATTGAAGAGTTTCGTCTGTATCTGTTGAGTGCCAAACGTGGCGGGTTCAAGACCGGCACCATATCACCCAATACGGCGTCCACTTACTTCTCGGTATTCAAGGCGGTGCTTAAACAGGCTTTTATAGACGGCTATCTGACTATAGACCTTTCTGCCAAGGCGAAAAGTATTCAAGGTCGCGAAAGCCGAAGAGAATACCTGACCGTAGAGGAACTGAATACGTTGGCTCGTACACCTTTTGACCCGATCGTCAAGCGGGCTGCTTTGTTTTCTGCCTTGACTGGATTGCGTCATAGCGATATTCAAAAGTTGACGTGGGCGGAAATCGAAGAATTTAACGGGGGCTATCGGTTGAACTTCACTCAGCAGAAGACCAAAGGGGTGGAATACATGCCTATATCCAAGCAAGCCTATCAGCTCTGCGGTGAAAGAAAAGATGATGAGTTGTTGGTATTTGCCGGACTGCCTGATCCCTCATGGATTTCCAAACCATTGGAAAGGTGGATTAAACAGGCTGGCATTACCAAGCACATCACATTCCACTGCTTCAGGCATACGTTCGCTACCCTGCAGCTGGCAAGCGGCACCGACATCTATACCGTCAGCAAACTGCTTGGTCATACCAACGTCAAAACCACCCAGGTCTATGCGAAGGTGGTGGACGAAAAGAAGGAGAAAGCCACAGAGGCATTTACACTGGATTTGCCCATTATAGAGTAACCATAAAATAGAGATTGAATTGAAACCATCTGCACGAACGGTGTGGGTGGTTTTTTATGCTTGTTTGTGAGGGATTAGCTTATGAAAACCTTATGAAACCCTTATGACAGAGCGCATAAGATATAGAAAACGTAATGAAATTCTCCATCAGTACAGCAGACAGTCAGAAGGATAGAAAGATGAAATTGCTGCTTGTCCTATGATTGTTTATGTGATACTTCTCAGCAGTAAATCAGTAATAAAAAAACATGTTCCTTTGCCCTTGTAATTATTAACTGATAATACAAACAATATGACTGAAATGAACCTCAAATTTGACGATTTGCCCAAAGCTATTTCGTGGATGATGAACAAGCTGAAAGAGCTTGATTTGAAACTAGACGGTATAACATCCCAGTCCAAAGAGGAACCGGAAGTGCAGTGGCTCAATCTGAAAGAGCTATGTGACTACCTGCCCAGCCATCCGGCAGAACAGACCGTGTATGGATGGACCAGCTGCCATCAGATACCTTTTCACAAGAAAGGCAAACGCATCATGTTTTTGAAGTCTGAGATTGACACTTGGCTTCACGAGAGTAAAATCAAATCACCGAAAGAATTAGAAACTGATGCTCTCCGATACGTACAATCTAAACGGAGGACTTGAACGAATCCGGAAAGCATCGATAAAACATAGTAAATTTATATACAATGAAACGAAAAGGCCCAAAAGGTCATCTCTCTTTTTGAGCAGATGAAAGGAGTCCACAACCACGTGGAAAGTAATGAAGATGTGGAGAACGAGCTTTATGAGCTGTTTCTTGAAGCAAGAGACAGCTATTCGAGTGAAGTAAAAGGAAGGCAGGTCAGGTTGGATTATTTCATAGAACTTTTCCTGAGCAGTCATTATTATATAGACTGCGAATGTGCAAAGTGCAAGAATGCCCACCGTAGGAATCTGACGCTTATTCGTCAGCTGTTCACTGACAGTTTCCATCTGGTCAAGCCGTTGTTTGTCAAGCCTTCTTTGACTCAAGCAGAGTTAAGTGCATTGGTCAATAGCCATCTCACTTCTGCAGTCTATTCCAAGAAGAGGGCTGCCTATTCACTGGGTTGCAGCTTTATTGATAAACAAATTGAACACATGGTCAGCATTTCGGAAGAATACCACATCTTTAAAACAATGGACGGAAGCAATCTTCAGGATGCACTTCGCTCATTGTTTGGCTGTCAGAACGGATTCCGTTTGCAAGTATGTCACATCCGGAAAGCAGTGGTCTTTTTTGACGAGCTTCTCGAATGCAACCTGATAGGACGGAACTGGCAAACGGTACTCGATCGATGTGGTCTTTTAGTCTCTGTCCGCAGTGGAAAATTGATAAAAAGGACCTCACTTTCATCATCCCTCAGTAAAGCGAGGGCATCTGTTGCTGCAGAATACCAAAGCATACGCAAAGCTGTATTCGAAATGAAAAAAGAGGAACTGTATGAAAGCAGGTGAAGCAACGGAAATGGAAAAGAGTGATACTTGGAGTGATACTTCCCAAGTATCATTCTGAGTGTCATCTTCCGGATGCCATTCGCCTTTATTTTTGCGGCATGATTAAAAACATGTAAGGAGACCGGTCTCCGTTATTCAACGCTAAACGTATAACAATATGCAAAAACGAATCGCACTCATGGCAAGGCTCAACGAACGCTTGTCGATCGTGGAAGAAGCATTGAACAAGATAGGGAAGTTGGATGAACTGAAACAGCGCCTGTTGACGTTGGAAAAGAATCTCTACCTGAGCAAGAAAGTATTGACTTTTGAAGAAGCCTGTTCCTACATGGGCATTTCCGAAAGTTTGCTGTATAAACTGACTGCAGCCAAGGAAGTACCCCACTACAAGCCAAGAGGCAAGATGCTCTATTTTGACAAAGAGGAACTTGACAGTTGGCTGCTGCAAAACAAAGAGCCGTACAAGTCAGTAAATAAAGCTAATCGATTAACAGATTCTTATCATAATGAACAAGGAATCCAAAACAACGATTGAAAATGAGGAGTTGATGGAGAGTCGTCTGGAGCAAATCCTCAATGATGCCCTCATTAAGGCAACCGACACCTACTCGGTTCCCCCTCAAATCATCTGGGTGGATAATTCAACGATAGCCACCCTTGGTAACTTCAGTGCATCAACCGGAAAGGCGAAGGCAAAAAAGACATTCAACGTATCAGCCTTGGTGGCAGCCTCCCTTTCCAATGGTACCGTATTGAACTATCGGGCTTGTCTGCCAGAAGGTAAACGGCGCATACTCTATGTCGATACCGAGCAAAGCCGTTACCATTGCCATAATGTACTAGCACGTATCTTGAAGCTGGCAGGTCTGCCTACCGATATGGACAACAAGAACCTGGACTTTATCGGGCTTCGTGAATACACTCCAGCCATCCGTATGGAAGTCATAGACTATGCACTTGCGCATAATTATGGCTATGGTCTGGTAATTATAGATGGTATCAGAGATTTGCTGTTGGACATCAACAATGCAGGAGAATCGGTGGAAGTCATCAATAAAATGATGGAATGGTCATCGAAATATGACCTTCATATCCACTGTGTCCTTCATCAAAACAAGGGAGACAATAATGTGCGAGGACACATCGGAACGGAAATGAACAACAAGGCAGAAACTGTACTTGTCATTTCCAAAAGCACGACCAATCCGGATGTCAGCGAGGTACGTCCCCTGCATATAAGGGAGAAGGAGTTCAAGCCCTTTGCCTTTACCGTCAATGCAGAAGGACTTCCGGAAATAGCCAGGGAACACACCTGTGAGCAGCAGTCAAAAGCCAAATCAGCCCGAATCAGTTATAAAGACTTGACCGAAGAGCAGCATCGGGAAGCCTTGTCGGCAGCTTTCAAGGAAGCCCCCATCAAAGGCTATGAAAATGTGGTGCAGGCACTGATGGCAGCTTATGAAGAAATCGGCTTCAAGAGAGGTCGAAGTATCATAGCCAAGCTGCTCCAGTATTTGGTCAACGACTTGAAACTGGTGATAAAGAAGGACAAGATATTCTTCTACGACATGACTCCGATGGAGGCAGAGTTATTCAGCGACAATGATAATGAATAAACGGACTCCAAAAAGTGCTTTACTTTACACGGGTGCCTATACGGAAAAATGTGGATAAAGTATTTTTATAAAGTGTAACAAACAATGAATATATCCCAAGCACATGAAATCAGCATCATTTCTTTTTTGGAAAAGGAAGGATTCAGACCTTGCAGGGTCTATGGCGATAACTATTGGTATCGCTCCCCTTTGCGGGAAGAGAAAATAGCGTCCTTCAAGGTTAATCGTGATATCAATCGGTGGTATGACTATGGCATGTCCGAAGGAGGGGATATTGTGGAGTTGGCAAAGCGATTAAGGGGTTTGCCAACCGTATCAGCCACGCTGGAATACTTGGAGGGAAAAAGCGGATGCGTTGTTCGTTCTGCAATACCTTATGCAACTTCCAGCAAAGCGCAGCCAAGCCATGAACAGCCAACCTTCACCTTGCATCCTTTGAAGAACAAGTCTTTACTCAGCTATTTGTGTTCGAGGCAGATTGATGAATCCATCGGTTGCACCTATTGCCAGGAAATCCATCAAAAACAGAAAGGGAAATGGTATTTTTCCGTGGCTTTCGGTAACCAGTCCGGAGGTTATGAGCTACGCAATCCCTATTTCAAGGGCTGTATGGGAAGTAAGGATTTGAGCATCATCGCCTATTCACCGAGCGAAATCCAGGAAGGATGCCTTGTTTTTGAAGGCTTTATGGACTTCCTGTCCTTCCTGACTTTAGTAAAGAGGCAGGATTATCTTTTCCGCATGGAGAGTCCGTGTGACTATCTCATCTTGAACTCCGTTTGCAACCAGAAGAAAGTGTACCAATATCTGGAGCGTTACAGACACATCCATTGTTTCTTGGATAATGATGCTGCCGGGAAAGAAGCGACAGAATCCCTCCATAAGCTATTTGAATACCGGGTTACGGACGAATCCTTCCGTTATGCCGACTACAAAGACATCAATGACTATCTGATGAATAAGAAGACTGAACAACAAGATGTTGCACAAAAACAATGAAATATGGAAACTCGCAGAGTAACAGTAGAGATTAAGCCGGACCAAACCTATTCGGTCAGTGAAGCAGCGCGTTATTTGGGTATTCACCGATGTACTATTTATGTATATCTCTTGTTACCCCATCATCCGTTACCTTTCATCCAGGTGCCGGGCAAGGTAAAAATCCGTTTTCTTGGCAGTGACCTCATAGCGTTCAAGGCGGCAGGTCTCCCAAAGAGAGGTCGAAAGATAAGGGGAGATCGTGAGTAACGTCCCCTTATCTTGTTCCCGTCTAAGGATGGAAGAGATTGACGATAGTCAACCCTCTCTTCCAAGCCTTGCGGCACGTATAGTATGTACCACCCTGGGGCTTTCCGTCAAAGTAGGCAATCACACTTCCGGAGTGTTGCAGCATATAGTCGTTACGTTTCAAAAGGCAGCCTTTGAAATAATTCTCGCTCAACACGATGACCTTATCCGCCTTGCCGAGGATAAGGTCATAGCGGTTTTGTTCCGATACATTCCATCGGCAGTTCTGCCCTTTGAATGGAACAACAGCTATCAGCTGCAAAGAAGGCAACTTCCCCTTGAGTGAAAGTACGACTTCGGCAGCCATTAGGTCAAAGCCCAATGCCATGCCACAGAAACAGCGGTATTTTCCCTGCTTGTAAGCAAGGATAACGGCTTGTTTCAGCCGTTCCCTTACTTCATTTTGTTGTTCGGATGGTATCTCTCTATGTCCTGTAAAGGCTATGGAAGCCTTCTTATAAAAATCCTTTTGTATCATTGTTCATTTACTTTATAGTGTGTCTTTGCCAAGAATATGCCACCGATAACATGTGCTCCCAACTGCTCTAATTGGTCGGAATAAGTTGCCCAAGTGATGCCGCGTGTTATCACGTCGTCAAAGGTTATGATTGTTTTATTGCAGAACCATTTTTCATCAAAAGTGATGATGTTCACTTTCCGGATTTCCTTTTCCAATTTGCGGTTTTCGTGGATGGCAAGCCGTCCGCCTGCTACCTTTACATGGTCAAAGCCATTGATAGCTCCGGTCAGTTCACATACTCTTTCACAAAAAGCCTTGTAGCGGAGTTCGTTCTTCTCGTTGGTAGAAGCCGGAACCGGAACGAAGACGATGCCCGAACACTTTTCACCATATTGTTCCTTCATGCTTGCTGCGGTCATTTGTGCCACTGCTTCAAAACTTCTTCCGTCTTTGAAGTCATATACCATCTGTCTGTCAGCGATTTCCTTTTCACCCACGTTGCGGATGCGCTTGGGAAAATACTTGCAGAACCAAGTCTGAGGTTTTGCCAACTGCTGTTTGAGGTTATTGTCAATCTGTGCCATACGCTCTGATTTTTTTCCCTTTTGTTTTGCTGTTTTGCAGCTTGACCGAAGGGATGTTTTTTGCTTTTTTCAGAGTGCTGGCAACCACCAACGAAGGCAAATTCAGGGCAGAAAATACGCTCAACTTGTTTGAGGAAGATTTTCTGCAAGGGATTTGACGCCTTGGTGGGGCAGCAATACCTTTGCAAAAAAATATCCTCGCAGGTAAGATGATAAAACGGAAGTATTGTATTCAACCTATACCCTTGGAAGAACTTCCATCATCGTATGCAGTTCCAATTTCTTTTTTAATTCCATTGACTTCCCGGCAGACCTGCCAAGACGGATTGTCCGTCCGCTTCTGCAAGCATACAAGCCAACAGCCAGGCATCGGTACGGATGGCATCCATATCGCTTATCGCTTGTTGCAAACGGGAAGGCGCAATGACTCCCGACTTAATCATCCATTCCTCGGCACAAATTTCCGGGTCAATGGCATCCACGAATGACTCTATCTCTTTGACGAGATTGCCAATCTTCCCATCTTTCATTTTTGCAGTGAAAGAAAAAGGCACTCCGCTAAGCGTTTTTCGATGAAAATCAATATAAAGCTCCCCATCCTTGTACCGGGGTTTAGCAGTCCATCCAAGCTGGATGGCAGTAGCAAATACATTTGTAGTCATACACTTATCTTTAATTGTCTGTTTGATACCTGCCTTATCCGTGTATGGACAAGGCAGGTTGTTTTCACTTTACACTATCACTTAATAGCCCATTCTTGCAAGGAATTCCTGCAAACGACTGTCACGCAACTTCTTCAGTGGCACAGGATGAAAGTTCTCCTGCTGCCGTACTTGCAGTTTGCCGAAGCCTTGTTTGGTCAAATCCAATTCGATGTCCGAAAGTTCATTCAAGGAAATGTAGCCGTACTCGTCCTCCATCAGTCCGATGACGATACCGAAGAGGATGGTATCGTTACCTTCCTTTTCGCCTTCAAGAATGAACCACCGCACACCACCGAGCGCAAAAATGGCACGGCAAATCGCTTCCTTTCCCTTGCCGTCCTGGGAATAGAGAGGAAAGCTTTTCAAGGCTTCCTCCAACTGCGTTGTCATAAGTCTGCACATAGCTGTATTATTTAGAGTTCGTAAATTCGGGGTCAAAAATCAAGTCACACTCGATGAGCCGTTGATAGGCTTCTGCAGAAAGCCGTGATGCCCACTCATTGCGGTCATCGTATCTTCCCTGCTGATAATTGTATGCCAGCTGCTTCATGAAGCCGAGGAACACCTTGAACATCTGTTGTTGCAGGTAGCGCTAAGCCTTGGTCAGTTCCCTGCCAGTCTGGTCAGGTAAAGACATACTGCCATTCACAAACTTGGCGAACTCCTGGGCAAAAGCCTTGTCACGTTCGGAGATGATTGCTCCGGATAATTCTAAATAGTCCATAACAAATATTTTTGATGTTTACGTTTTCGATTCTTTTCCCTCTTGTGAAGCCCTTTAGAGCTTCTCGGTCGGGAAAACCGTTTTACGTGCATCCCCTCACTGCGGACACCGGGGAGAATAAGGCAAGTGTGAGGACAGAGAACTTTACGGAATACCCAATTTGGTACAAATTGTGGAAGGCTGCCGGAAAGTTCTCCGTCCAAAAGCTTCAGCGGCACTTGATGTTTCTCCCGTCCGCAGTACCTTTGCACGTACAAAACGAGTTGGACCAAGAAGCTCCAATGGTTTTCAATACTTTCCTGACAATGACTTCAAGGGAAAAGATTAGTTCTAACAGGTCATCCCAAATATATTCCTCAGAAAGTCCGCGTAACCCAGCATCCCGACCGTCTTGAAGATGCGCATCCCCGAAAACCGTTGCCGTTGTGAGAACCTACAAAGTGAAGCGAAGTGGAGCCTTGCAGGTTCTCTCTATGGCAACGGATTGGAGTATTCCGCTTGTCACAAAAGCCTATCAGCCGAGCTTTGCTTGGTGTCACCGACACGGAGCAAAGCGGATGGCACATTTTCCCAAAAGGTCGTCACTTCCGGCATCGCATGAAATACGAAAAGTCGGAAGTGGCGGCCAACATCTGTGAGCAAGCCTCCAAAACCATTCGATGGCTCTACTTCCGCAAGCGTCAGCCTGCGTTCGGTAGAACCATCGAGCAAATCACCATTTGAAGACCTGCTTCCCAACCTCATTGACACTGTGAGAAACAGCTGAGTGGAGCGAAGTGAAACCCTGCTGTTTCTCTCTGTGGCAATGGACTGAATCTTCCATTTGTAACCAAAGCCTATCAGCCGAGCTTTGCTTGGTGTCACTGACACGGAGCAAACCGGATGGCATATTCTTCTCAAAAGGTCGTCACTTCCGGTATCGCATACAATACGATTAGTTGGAAGTGGTGACCAACATCCGTGAGCTAACTGCCAAAAACATTCGATGGCTCTACTTCTGCAAGCATCAGTCTGCGTTCGGTAGAGCTAAATCTAGTAGAACAATGAGGCTGCAAACCATCTATATTGCTGAATCACAAACGAAATGCACTTCATTATAGGCTAATGAATGGCATTTTTTATAATTTTGTAACTGGAGTATTTTAATTAGTATCCTTATAGATATGGAACAACATAAACTATTAAAAGAATATCTTGAAATCTTTTCACGGTTTTCTGCAAATGGACTTTCCAAGCAGCAACGTAAGCAGCGGCATGTTTTACTTTCTACATGGGAAAAGAATATATATAGTGAGCCATTGCCTACACTCGAAGAACTTGAAGAGTTTAGAAAATTGCATGGTAATTATTGCCTCAATCCTATTTTTGTACGGAAAGCTATTGTTCAAACGGTCCAAAAGGATATTGAAGCAGGAGGTATTGAGGGTATTCGTTTCCTATTCAGATGCTTTCAAGGTCATGAAGCTTATTGCAATACTAATAATGTACTCTATATGTTTTGCGAAGCTCTTGGTTTTGAATATGATCCACGACAATTAGCAGATAAACTATTGGATTTAGATCCAGACAATGAATTTGCTGTAAAATACAAATATCATACTTTGAAATACTTTTTAGAGTTCTCTTTGCACGAAATGCCGACAGGGGTACTTAATGGTATGGACGGTGCGGACATAGATGATATTCCTGGAATGTTACTTTCGGTTGATGAATTTCAAGTTATATCCAATAGATTAGGATATGATGACAAGGCCTTGATAAATGAATGCCGTATCTTCTATCCTGCATACAAGGAATACCTTCAATGTTATACCCAGTATAACGGCTTTGAGGATTATTTGATAAAGAACGAAGTTTTAAACCATGAAGCTTACTGATAAACATTATTACAATCAAGAATTCAAGAAAACTCCGTTTTATAATGGAGGCCTTGTTGTATGGTGGACAAAAAAGATTTTTGAACGATGTTGTTTTGAAGGTTGCGACTTTACCGGTGTTGTAGTAAGAGGCTGTTACTTTAATGACTGCGTTTTCAAAAGAGGAAAGCTACAGCATTTTGATATAGGTTCTACTACACTTGTATTGCACCGTAAAACGGTTTATCATCATTGCACATTTGAACGAGTAAAGTTGCGCAATTTCGGAATTGCAGATTTTTATAACTGCACATTCATCAATTGTGATTTCCAAACAGCCTTTATTGCTGCCTCATTTGCTCATTGCAATTTTATCGGAGAGGTTGCCAACTGTGTGTTCTGTGGACCTCAATATAATAGATATTATTACGGGAACCGGCTCGATTATTGGGCTTCCAATAAAGGTAGGTTACATGATGTGGATTTTACCAAAGCAAGTCTGATCGACGTTGACTTTCGCGGTGGCATAGATTTATCAACGGCTAAATTCCCGACAGATTATGAAACTGACCGATAAGCGATTTTGGATATTTGAGGCAATAGTACTGATATGCACAATCATCTGCATTTTCATATTATGGATGAAACATTGGTTGGTGCTGTTTGGTTTAGCATCCTTTGGATTTTGTTGCCTTATGCTTTTTAGCGGAGCGGTGGCATGGAAACTATACAAAGGCAATCAATGGTGGAAATTTGCTGGATACTTGTTCCTAATTACAGCGGCAATTCTTTCCTTTGGACTGTTCTGCTTTGTGTGGGATTGGAATGATAATGGTGGACGCCCTGCGAATATTCCTCCTGACGAAGGATCTTATATTACAGCTAATGAACTGGTCGGAATTATAATGCTGTTATGGACTATATTCGTTCCTATACTCTCTTGCGCCATTTCATATATAGTCAAACGATTATTACATACAAACAAAGAGATTAAGAATGGTATTTCGACAGAAAAGTAATAAAACAATGAAAAGGGATGCTAAATCCCTACCAAAATTAAATATTAAACGACAGATCGTTACACATTAATTAGAAATTTCTAACGATACTTATGGAGAAAAAGATACAAGTGAAGAAACAAAAGAAATCCCGTGAGACTTTCTGGAACAAATTCAGGAGGAATCCTTTGTTTTATCTGTTTCTGCTGTTTTTTTTGATAAAAGGAAGTTATGAAACCTACAACAATTATCGTTTGGAAAGAGACGGAATATATACTACGGCTGTTATATATAAAAACGGCAAGAGATGTTATATGCACTATAAATTTCAGGTTGATGGCGTTGCCTACTATGGTAAAGAATGGACAAGTAAAACCATTGGAGACACCGTGTCAATAGTGTATTTGCCATCCAATCCGAAAATCAATAGAAGTAATAAGATGATCGAAAAGGTTTGTGATAAATAGTAAATAATTATTCTTAAAAACGAATGGTATAAAAGGAAGAAGATTGCAAAATACATGTAGGGACCGAAATACCAACTAATCACTTCTCACGAGAAGCGAAACGATATTTATTTTGAAATTGAGAGTATTCTACCTTAGTACAAAGTAATGAGTTACTTGAAAGCATTTCAGTGCAGAATACAGCAAATGGTACACTTGACTTTTCAATCACCTTAAAAACGGATAAATAGCACTGTGAGAAACAGCCGAGTAGAGTGAATCCCTGCTATATCTCTCTGTGGCAATGGACTGAATCTTCCATTTGTAGCAAAAACCATTCAGCCGAGCTTTGCTTGGTGTTACCGACACGGAGCAAACCGGATGATATATCCTTCCCAAAGGGTTGTCACTTCCGGCATCGCATACAATACGATAAGTCGGAAGTGGTGACCAACATCTGTGGGCTAACCGTATAAACCATTCGATGGCTCTACTTCCGCAAGCGTCAGCCTGCGTTCGGTAGAACCATCGAGCAAATCACCATTTGAAGACCTGCTTCCCAACCTCATTGACACTGTGAGAAACAGCTGAGTGGAGCGAAGTGAAACCCTGCTGTTTCTCTCTGTGGCAATGGACTGAATCTTCCATTTGTAACCAAAGCCTATCAGCCGAGCTTTGCTTGGTGTCACTGACACGGAGCAAACCGGATCGATTATAATACATACAGATTACAATATGACTTGTCATCTTTATTACCTTATTACAAATAATATAGTTTACCTATTTTGAAAATTTGTAGTAGGTTATTTGCCGTCAAAAGAAAAATCATTTTCTGAGGGATTTAAGCATCTTGGTGATGCAGCGCTTCTTTTGTTCCATATTAGGGTGTACGTACAGATTAAGAGTTGTCGTTATGTTGGCATGGCCGAGTAATACACTGACCGTTTTATAGTCACAGTTACTTTCAATACAACGGGTTGCAAAGCTGTGTCGCAATCCATGGTATTTTAAACGAGGTATCTCCAAACGCTTCATCAAACGGTGATAATAATTACGATAAGTTCTAGGCTCTGTTGGCTTCTCTTCATTTGTCAATACATAGAACTCGTTGTTTACAACTTTCTTGAGTGGTTTAACCATAGCCAACAACTCCTTATTCATCGGAATCTCCCGGCAGGAATTTTTCGTTTTGGGAGTATTGATTACCAATTCGGTATGTTTGCAATCGCCTTCAACCATATAGATACGTTCAATCGTACGTCTTACAGTTATCGTTTCGTTGCAAACATCTATATCCGACCATTTTAATCCACAGATTTCACCGATACGTAGCCCGGTAGTCAAGCTTATATAGATACCGAGATTACGAAACGTAAAATTCTCTTTGATGAAATCAAGAATCTTCTTATGGTGAGCTATAGTCAGTACTTCCAAATCTTTATTGGTTTCAGATGTCGGGTATTTGATATCCCATTCGCAATAGTTCATCCATTCATTTTTTACACCGAATTTCATTACCATTTTGAGAACGATGAGTATGTCCTTCACCGTTTTAACACTGAGCCCATTCTCCAATTTTTGTAGGACGAACTCCTGTACCAGTTTTTCACTGAGAGAGTCATAATCACCAAATGATGGTAAAAGATGGTTCTCTAGAATTAACACGTAAGCAGCATAAGTTGACTGCTTTACATAACGTTGCTTATCACTCTTCCAAGCTAACGCAATTTCTCTAATTGTTTTTGTTGTCATGTAATCCTTAATTATAGGGTTATTCTATAAATTAGAGAAATCCAAACTCTAACGTCCCAAATCTCAGATTTCCGGAGTTTAAGGGGGAATGGGAAATGATAAAAGTTTCAGATCTTTTAGATTTCTACTCAACCAACTCCCTGTCATGGGAGCAATTAGACTATAATAATGGAAAAATCAAAAATTTGCATTATGGTTTAATTCATAAAGGATTGCCTACCATGGTAGATGTTGCTTATGATTCTCTCCCTTACATCAAAGAGGAGTTTATGCTCAAATCATTTACTCTACTCAAGGAAGGAGATGTGGCATTTGCTGATGCGTCTGAAGATACAAATGATGTAGCTAAAGCCATAGAAGTTGTTAATTGTAACAACCAACAAATTGTTTCTGGCTTACACACAATACATGGACGTGATAATTCTAATCGGACTGTTATTGGATATAAAGGTTATGCTTTTGCTTCTGATTCATTCCACAAGCAGATTAGAAGGATAGCTCAAGGTACAAAAGTATTTTCTATCAGTGTTCGTAATTTTGATGAAGTATACATAGGAATTCCTTCAAAAGAAGAACAAACAAAAATATCAAAACTGTTAACAGCAATAGATAAGCGCATCGCTACTCAAAACAAAATCATTGAGGATTTGAAATTACTAAAGTCCGCAATTATTGATTACATATTTAACAATGATGTTCTGTCGGTTAGAAAGCGAATACACCTTTCTGATGTGGCAACAAAAGTTACTCAAAAGAACACGAATAATCATGTTTCAAACGTATTGAGTAATTCTGCCAATCAGGGTATTATTCCTCAAAGCGAAGTATTTGATCGTGAGATTGCCAATGAAGACAACACTTCAAACTACTTCGTAATCTCGCAAAATGACTTTGTCTATAATCCTCGTAAGTCGGCTACTGCCCCTTATGGACCTATAAACAGATATAATGGCCGAACCGATGGGGTAATTTCGCCGCTGTATTTATGTTTTAGAAGTCATAACATTAATGTAGAATATCTTGGCTGGTATTTCAAAAGTAATTCATGGTATAAATATGTGGATCAAAATGGGGATACAGGCGTTAGACATGATAGAGTAAGCATCAAAGATGAAATTTTTTTCTCAATGCCATTATTCATACATAATGCAGATGAACAGATTGAAATCGCAAAACGGCTAAATAAAATAGAGTCATTTGTGAAGCAAGAAGAACAATATTTATTTCTACTTGAAAGTCAAAAATTATATCTGCTCCAGCATTTGTTTATATGAATATCTGCTGGAGCAGATATTGCTTCTGAGCATGATAAGCGTCCAATAACTTTTGTTCTATATCTAATTTATCAGTCATGCTATCCAAAACAGCACAGAAGCGTTTCTGTGTAACTAAATCAGGAATAGATATGGATATATTTTCAATTGTTACTTTAGATAGACTTGGCACCCCTGAGGCCTCATTGTATTTTAACCAATCAATCGTAGTGAAAAGGTAATAGCAAAAACGAGGTGTGATAGAACGAAATGTATGCGTGTAAAATAAGGTATCAACAGTCCAGAACTTCCCTTTTAAGAATATTGGCTTGTTGATAGTACCTTTTCTACCTATGCATACACTTTCGCCGTCATACAAATAGCTATCTACAGAAAGCATATACCCACCAGTGCCATAAACGGGAATACTCCCATCTTCAAGATGTTTATAGTCTCTACCTGAGCCTATTGATAGAACATTGCCAATTTTTGTAGATTTCCATTCCTTTTGAGGAGTCGTAAGTTTATCTACAATTGCGGACATTACTGGTGCACAATCCTTAATCAAAGGACTAAATGACCACATTCTCAAGAATATTGAAGGTGATCAAGTTTGTTTCGCTGATTTAGGAGAAGCCTATGGTGGTTTAAGTGGTAAAAGTGGTGATGATTTTGGAAGCGGTGATCCATTCATAACTTACATGAATGTATATCAGAACACTTACATTTCGGAAAATGATTACGAACTGGTACAAATAGTTCCAGACGAAAAGCAAAACAGCGTGCAGTACGGTGATGCCTTATTCACACTCTCATCAGAAACCCCAGAAGAGGTTGGAATGGGGGCTGTATATTTGGGAAAATCACAAAAGCTTTATTTGAATAGCTTCTGCTTTGGTGTTCATTTCCATGGGAACCGTGTATTACCTCAATACATAGCTCACTTCATATCGAGTACTTCATTCCGTAAAGCAATATATCCGTTGGCACAAGGTAGCACACGATTTAATCTTCAAAAGCAGGATTTTATGAGGATGAAGTTTGTATTGCCGTCCTTAGAAGAACAAGAATGTATCGCTACAGCTCTTGATGCTTTGCACAACCATTTGACAAATGAAAAGTTGTTGACAGAACAATACCTTTTATTGAAGCAATATCTACTCCAGCAGATGTTTATATGAGCATCTGTTGAAGCAGATATTGTTTCTGAATCTCGTATTTATTTAATAGCGTTCTATTTAATGACAAATTCTCTTCATAGGCGTTGAGCAGTCTGACTATGTTTTCCTGTTTAATCACGTCAGGAATATATACAAAACAAGACAAAAGATTCTTTGCTGTAATAGAATATACTTTCGTTCCTTGTGCTAGTCGTCTTACTTGGTCGTGAAAATAACGAGAGTTAAAGGCGAACCCTTTGAAGCCAAGAATGGTGTTTTGCTTTATGTCGCGCCCATGAATTGTGTGCAAGCCACAAACCGTTTTGACGTTAATCGTATTGGAAAACTCAATAGCTTTGCCAATTTCATTAGTATCCTCTGATGCATCAGCGAAAACAACATCACCATCCTGGCACACGGTATATTGCTTAGGCAGATAATTCGGTAGTATCCTCGGTAAGAGGGTTGAATCAATCAGACTCATCTGAAAACCATGTATTAAACCGTAATGCATATTCCGAACATTACCATTACTGTAGCTTAACTGTTCCCACGACAAGGAGTTGGTTGAGTAGAATTGCATAAAAGAGCATAAATACACCTTCTCCCATGATGGGTTTTCCAATAGGCTATCTACAAGTCCTTTGATTAAGGACTGCAACTTTTCAATGATTTTGTTTTGAGTTGCAATACGTTCATCCAAAAGACGTATAAAGTTAGCTAATTTGTCTTGTTCTTTAGATAGTGCAAAATAGAATGAAATATTTTTCACTATATCAGCAGACAAATTACCTTGTCCTCCTTGTAGATAAGTTTGAAGTATTTTTTGTACATGCTTTTGCCAAACAGCTTTAATGTATTCTTTTGATTGTTCCGTATTTATGCATAGAATTGCTTGATTTATAGCTCCTTCAATTTGACTAATGGCTATATCTCCACTAGTTGCACCATATAGAGCCAATAGTAAATCGCCTTTATGTACTATTTTGGCTGATGAGTTATTCAAACCATCTTTTGAAATAAACAATTCAGTACAGCTCTCATGCAATTCACCTGAACGAATAAATGGAATATCACCTGTATAATAATCTTTATTGGATGAGGATGGTGTTCCTCCTGAGTAAAAGGTGCATACATCTTTCAATTTAATCTTTTCCCACTCTCCCTCAAACTCCGGAAATCTGAGATTTGGGACATTGGGGCTATTATGATTCTTATTTGTTGTCATTGTCATTTTTAATCCTTAATTTACGTTTGCCAATCATGGCTCAGTTACATGCCAGTTACATAGTAGTTATATGCTTTATACCCTATTATAAGGGGCATTGAGCCATTTTTGATAGTTATTTGAGCCTTTCAGTTACATGCCAGTTACATAATCTATGCCCAATATGGGATATAATTATGTCTGTTGCTTCCTTCAGAGTTTTCTTCTTTTATCCATTTGGCTTTTAAGGTATCTCTAATTATTCTTGAAGCCATAGGATAATTCTTATCCTCAATACCCAAACGAGCACGAAGGGACTGATTACTCATTTTCTCATTCGACACATATTTAAGACAAGCATGCTGGTAACAGGCACTTACTCTCTCGGATTTATCCAAGTCGGCAAATTTGCGATAGGAAAATACTGTCGCAGTGGTTCGAGTCTCTTGCACTTGGAAGCGAACCGGGGGCAGCTGGTATAGTTCCACATAAAATATGGTCTTATCCATGCCGCTGCCTTTCTCTTCACAAATACCCATTCTGCGCATAATGTCAGCGAGTGAATCGTTCCTTGACTGATATTCGTCGATGAAACGCTCCACGCTGATAAGTGGCTGTCCTGGATTGGAGAATTCTATACGATCAGAATAGATTTCTATCATCGGAAAACCCTGTTCCGAAAAGTCTTGATGGATGATCATATTTGCGGTCAACTCACGAATGGCTATTTCCGGGTACATGCGAGCGTCCTTTCTTAGAGCCAAACCGATTTCTTCATTGGCAGGAAGCTGGCTATTTATCCATGCAACCATTTCTTCAAAGCCTATGGCATAGCCTTTATCGAAATTATGTTCACGAATAGTTTCAATCTTACTTTTACCTTTATAAACAATAACCCTCACCATCTTACGTTTCAAACCATCGAAATCAGAAAGATGCTTGGCAAACAGTATAGCCCCAAGTTCAGTGATGCCGTAACCAACCTCATCTGTTACGATTAGTTTTTCAGACAGGAAACGGTCCAAGATACCATTTGTGTCTTGTGGAAGCGGCAGGTGCATCATGTCGAAATAGGCTTCTGCACTAAGAAATGAGAAAACATCTTGTCCAGTCAAGCCTTTTTTCAAGATAATTTTTTCCAAAGGTTTCTGACTGCCTTTCCAAATCTTCGCTTCTTTTGCAGGGAAATCCTTTAACTTACGTGTTATTGTGCCAACTCTTATATATGATTCATGCAAAAAACTTACCGGACGATTGGTAGTGGCTGGTATTTTGAAGATACAGATATGCCCTTTGTCCTCGTAATCGAAATCATCTATAATTTCGAAATCAATCCGGGGATTCAATCTCGTTGATAACCAAGATTCAAGTTCTTCATTGCCAACCATCTTCTGCTTTCCATATAAATCTGTACCTACCACATCATGATTTTCATCATTAACGCCAAACACTATATAACCAAAAGGCATACTGCATAAATAGGCACTATTTGACAAGGCGGAGATTCTTTCACCAATCTCTTCCTTAGAATGAAAATTGTGCTTGAATTCCAGCCACTCTGTTTCTTTAGGCTTGGAAGTCAGAGCATCTACCAATTTCTTGAAATCTATGTATTCCATAAATACTTTATTCTTTTATCGGTTCAAGCAACATCACTAGTTCAGACTCGGCGATGTCACATTTTTCAAACAGAAAACGCAAGCAACGAAGTTTACTTCTGTTATCCATTGAAGTCCATAGATATTTTTGTGGAGCAATTAGCGTACAATATCTTGTATCTGCTTGCTTGGCAGACCAAAAGAATCCTTCGGCATCATAAAGTGTATCTACGATGTCCATATATCGATCCATTACCAGTTTAACAACTCGCAAAAGCATCCCTTTCCAAGTTATTTCCGTATATTCATTGCCAAACAACCGAAACCCTTTCAGATTTCTATTTGTTGGAATGAAGCTTTCCTTATCTAAAGAAACTTCGTCTACCGGTTGCGGCAGTGGCTTGAATGTCGTTTGTGGTAATGGGTAGAGCCGCAAAAATGTTTCCACTATTTCTTTGCATCGATCTTGCAGTTCGGTTTCTGTCCATTTTTCACACAAGGTAACACCTTTCGTCAAGCGATACTTGGAATTCTTATATCCTGGATAAACCTCCTTTCCTATAGTCTTGCCATCACGTTTTATCTCAAAAGCTTTGTTGCTTAACTCGCTGTTGATACCTGTCAGAGTCAGGTTGGCAAAGGTATGAAGATATTTTTCTTGTATCTCCTCAAAGTTATCTCCCAACATGGCTTTCCAGTCTCCATTGAGGGTTTGAGGCATAATATGTTCAATGGTGGCATCTTTCTTTTTCATGTCTGTTGCCACATCGTTGTATTCGCCATGTACCGAGTTCTCCAACCGTTCAAAGAGGAAAATCTGGAATGGTTTTAGCATATGATAGGCATCACGAGTCTTGATTGCTTCTACAAACTGCATGTCTCTTGGCAATTGGTAGTTGCCATCACGTCGCATGATATGATAAGCCAATATATCGGCATAAGAATTGTCAATTTCCACGTTGGCAGAACTATACATCTCTATGCTTTTGAGAACATCTTTGTGTAGTGCACAGAAAACCTGTGTAAGGGCATTTCCCGGCATGTTACACACAATACGCCTTGCCAAATAATTCTCAATCAAATCAATAACTTTGAATATTTCATCTTCAGGAAGACTATTTAGTGAAGCGTAATTCAAGAATTGAATGAAGAACACATTGGTCACATCTGTTTCTATATTGCAGATATGCCGCATCTTTTCCGAAAGTTTTGGTGTAGATAGTTTTGCTTCTGTCACTTGCTGGTAGTAGTGCGCATAATCAAGCATTTTAACCAATTCTTCTTTGCGGTTATGCCCATCCATATATCTTTTCCACTCAAGGTAGATGTTTGACTGACGGACCGGACGCTGTAACTGTTGCTGAATAGTAAGATAGTCACGCAAAAACCTGGTCGGTTGGTTTTCTGTTGCTTGTTCTATTTTTTGCCAGTAGTTCTTGAAGCACAGCTGTTGATCCTCTGGTGTCAAGGACATTAAGAGGTAATTGCGTATTTTGTCAGCTTCAGTAAGAGCCAATCCGGTTGAGTTTAGACTCTCGAATATAAGCTGTGCATCATCCTCACAATCCAATTCTATGGATATTATTTGCAATCGTTCAATAGCGTCAAGCAGTTGGTCAAACGAAAGAGCCTGTGGCTTTTTTGTCAATAAATCATAGAAATGGCGGTAATTGCGAGTTACTTTGGATTCTTCGTCAAAGATCTCTTCATTATTGAAGATTTTATCGTATGCAATACGGTCATTTTCTATGGGAACCAACTTAATTTTGCGCTCAGAATTACAGAACTTTGCTTTTAGGAATACCTCGTATGCTTCTTCTATTTTTGATTCTTCGCTAATCTCTATAGTACGTGATTTCACCGCCTTTATTCCAGCCAATAAAAGAAGTGAAATAGTTGTCAAGCGCTGCTGACCATCAATCACCAATCTATTGTAACCACTATCAGCTGATGACGTTACAATAGATCCAAAGAAATGCGAATTTCTGTTGGAACGGCTTAGTTTTACCAAGTCGCTAAATAACTGGTCACAGTTGTCTATCAACCAATCGTAATTGCGTTGGTAGACAGGTATTACAAATTGAATTTTATGACCTTCTATAAATTCATGTAACGGTTTTGCGTAACCTTTCATTGTCAGTCTCTTTCTTGCTTATTCTACCAGTCCTAATTCTTTCAGATAGCCCTCAATCTCTTTGTCGAGGTCTGCACGTTTGGCTTCCAATTCCTTGATTTCCTTCATGACAGCGTGGATGTCAATCGGTTCTTCCTCCTCAAACGTATCTACGTATCGGGGAATATTGAGATTGTAGTCATTTTCCGCAACCTCTTCGAGAGAAGCCAAGTGGCTGTATTTCTCTATTTCCTTACGTTCACGGTACGTGTCCACAATCTTCCGGATGTGCTGCTCTCTGAGCTTGTTTTGCGTCTTTACCTTCTCAAACTCTTTGCTGGCATCAATGAACAGAATGTTGTCATTTTCCTTGCGGCACTTCTTGAATACCAGGATGCAGGTAGGAATGCTGGTGCCATAGAATATGTTGGCAGGCAGACCGATGATGGCATCCACATAGTTTTTCTTTTCAATGAGGAAGCGGCGGATTACTCCTTCAGCATTTCCACGGAAGAGCACTCCGTGAGGAGCTACACATGCCATCGTACCTCCTTCGTTCAGGTGGTAGATCATGTGGAGAATGAAAGCATAGTCGGCCGTTTTGCGTGGAGCAAGCCGTCCGGCTTTGCTGAAACGGTCATCGTTGTTGAACTTGTCGGCAGCACTCCATTCTGCAGAGAAAGGAGGATTTGCCACTACAGCGTCAAACTGCGTGTCACCGAAAGCATCCGCTTCCAGCGTATCTCCGTTTTCGATGCGGAAGTTGCTGAATTTGATACCGTGCAAGAGCATGTTCATACGAGCCAGATTGTAGGTCGTGGGATTCTTCTCTTGACCGAATATTTCGTTGGCTTTACCGATGCTTGCCGCACGGAGCAGCAATGATCCACTGCCACAGGTAGGGTCATACACATTACGCAGACGGGTATGGCCAATGGTGACAATCTCAGCCAAAATGCGGCTGACTTCCTGGGGTGTGTAGAACTCACCGGCTTTCTTTCCCGCACCGGCAGCAAACTGACTAATCATATATTCATAGGCATCACCGAGAATATCAATCTCTTGCGACGCTTCCACGCCAAAATCAATGTCATCGAGGGCCAGAAGCACATTGCTGACCAGCGTGTTCTTGTCGTCGGCTGTTTTACCCAGCTTCGGTGAAGCCAAGTCAATATCCGAGAAAAGTCCCCCAAAATCCTCCTCGCTGTCCTGTCCGAGCGTACTGTCTTCAATGCGCTTCAGGGAACGCTCCAGCATGGGAAGTATGTTCTCCTTCTTCTTGATGCTTTCAATGACTGAAGAAAAGAGGAAGTCAGGCTCAATAAAATATCCGATATTCTCCAGACATTCAGTCTTCACACCTTCCTGCAATTCTTCCACATCTTCATCTTTCTCCATTGTCCAGAGTTCCTTGAAAGAAATTTCATCCTCTGCCAACGCATCATTGGCATGCTTTTCTATCTTCTCTGAAAGGTACTTGTAGAAGATAAATCCCAAGGTGAAATACATAAAGTCACTGGCTGACATATTACCGCGCAGCTTATTGGCTACTTCCCAAAGCTGATCACGGAGTTTCTGTTGCAATTCTTCGCTCATATCTGTTTTTTCTAATTGTTTACTATATTATTCCCAACTGAAGGTGCGGATAATACTCCGCAACTTGTCGAGTATTCTTGCCAAGGTCTTACGTCTTTTGATTAACCCCAGATGTTTCTCTTTTAAAGCCTCCTGAATAATTTCAGGTTTTTCCTTTTGCAGATAATCATATTCCGAAAGGTAGTGGTTGAGAACGGCTGAATCCAGTTCCTCTTCTTCTGCAAGCCGGTTGATGGCATGCGTGCGCTCCGTGGTGATATAGTCGTTCAACCTTTCTTCCAGGTCGCTCGTACCGTCTGCCTTTTTCTTACGCGCCATGAAACTGTCCCGGTCATCATCCACATTCTTCTGAATGAATCCGTCAATCAGCTTGGCTTTGCTGCGGAGTTCGGCATCCTTTATCATCGTGTCGATGATTTGCTGGCGGCGTTCCGGATAATCCGTACTGTAGGGGTTCAGATCAGTAATGAGTTCCAGGATATAGGCTACATTGATGATGTCGCTGTGCAGAAGCTCCAGACAGAAGTCTATATCTTCCAACCCGGTGTCCGGTGTTGCCAGAGGGTCATCTTCGCAAACCACACTTGCTTCTTCCTCGGGCATTTGTATTCCTTTGGCTTTTCCTGTTTTCCGCCTGCAGCAAAGGTCTCGTAGATGTCGAGGTATTTGCTACGGAAATCCATAAACTGCTGTTCAGTCATTCCAAGATCGGGGGCATCTTCCTCAAATTCATCATAAATCTGAATCTCAGCATGCTTCTTGATGATGTCACGGAAAGCAAGGATAAAGTCTTTCTTGTCCTTCTCGCTTTGCAGCAAATCAACGGTGCTTGGTTTGGGGTAAAGTCGTAGAAAGTCGGCAGTCAGTTCCTGATACCGTTTCTTCACCTCCTCAAAGGGAGGGCGTACAATATCTTCCAGATTGTTGCTGTTGCTGAAAAGTCTGATGGAAGCATCCACGTTGCTCTTCAAATCCCGGAAACAAACCACTTTGCCGAACCGCTTTTTCTCATTCAGCACGCGGTTGGTCCGGCTGAAAGCCTGCAGCAGCCCATGGAACTCCATGTTCTTGTCCACATACAGCGTATTAAGTTTCTTGCTGTCAAATCCCGTGAGGAACATACCAACTACCAGACAAAGGTCAAGCGGCTTCATATCCGCTTTCTTTTTCTTCATGCGGAGGTTGATGTCGTCATAATAGGCACGGAAGTTTTCAGTAGTGAAACTGGTTCCATACATTTCGTTGTAGTCATCCATGATAGCCTGCAGTTCATCTGCTTCTCCGGTACTCTCGCTCACATAGCTTCCGGTGTTCATGCCGGTAAGTGCATCGTCCTGACTGCTGTTTGCTGCATAGGTAAAGACTGCTCCGATACGAATCTTCGGCTGGAGGCTCTTGAATATCTTATAGTAACGGATAAGCATGGGTACTGATTGCACAGCAAACAGCGCATCAAACTCTCCGTCAAATGTTGACTTATTGAAATTATTAAGGATAAATTTGGCGATTTCCGTCATGCGGTCGTTGTCGGCATTATCCACGTCCTCATTGCCGTGATAATACTCCACCAGGAAGCCAAGTACATTCTCATCGGCAATGGCATCCTTAATCAGATATTTATGCAGACAGTTGCCGAATATTTCCTTGGTGGTATGTCCATCCACGTTGTTCTCCACGAAGATAGGCGTACCTGTAAAGCCGAACAGCTGCGTGTTGTCGAAGAACCTGACGATATTCTTATGGCAATCTCCGAAATGGCTTCGATGACATTCATCGAAGATCATGACGATGCGTGAATGGCGGATTTCTTCGATACGGCTACTGTACCACTGCTTGCTGACAGCAGCATTCAGTTTCTGGATGGTGGTAATGATAATTTTGGAGTTACTGTGCAAGCGTTTCACCAGTTCGTCCGTATTGTCCGTACTATCCACCGCTCCCGGCTCGAATGCTTCATACTCCGCTTGCGTCTGCGTGTCAAGGTCATGGCGGTCAACCACAAACATCACCTTGTCCACATCATCCAGTTCAGAAACCAGCTGTGCAGCCTTGAAGGAAGTCAGCGTCTTGCCGGCACCGGTCGTGTGCCAGATATAACCGTTATCGTTAGAGTTGACCACACGGTCCAAAATCTTCTCGACCGCATAGAACTGGTAGGGGCGAAGCACCATCAGGCATTTATCCCCCTCATGCAGCACAATGTACTTGCCGATAATTTTTCCCAGGGTACACTTGTCAAAGAAAATAGTTGCAAACTTCTCCAAATCATTGAAAGGCACATTGGCAGCATCCGTCCAGTTGAAGGTAAACTTATAACCGCTGTTCGGATTGTTGGCAAAATAGCGGGTATTCACTCCATTGGATATGACGAAAAGCTGGATGTAGTCAAACAGCCCATGGAACGAAGTCTTGTGGTAACGCTGAATCTGGTTGTATGCCTGTTTGAGTTCCACCCCTCTGCGTTTCAGTTCGATTTGAACCAAGGGCAAGCCATTGATGAGTATCGTTACATCATAGCGGCACTTTTTTCTTCCTTCCACTGTAATCTGATTGGAGACCTGAAATTCGTTCTGGCACCAGTGGGTACGGTTCAGAAACTCTACCCACACCCGTTCACCGCTTTCCAGTTCAAGCGGATACAGGTCGCGCAGTTTTTTGGCTTTTTCAAAACGGGTACCTCCTTCCAGGTAAATCAGAATCTTTTCAAACTCTGCCTCTGTAAAGGCAGAACGTCCGAAATCCTCTAGTCTTTTTTTATTGTGCTTTTCAAGCTGTCTCTTGAAATTGGAATACCTCAAATCCGCAACTACGCGCCTATATGATACAGAAGCGAAAATAATCTGCAT